>Ga0265314_10000100_pt1 | contig 131357 bp, 98 predicted proteins | sample 4126metaG_FD_203106 | JGI IMG/M metagenome (GOLD analysis project Ga0265314, IMG submission 203106) | Rhizosphere microbial communities from Carex aquatilis grown in University of Washington, Seatle, WA, United States - 4-1-26 metaG | ecosystem: Host-associated > Plants > Roots > Rhizosphere >... | reverse complement strand
TGCCGGAGACTTTGGCTCCGCGCGCTTCCAAACCCGCCACCAGGCTCGCGTTGGGTTGGCCGTATTCCTGCAATCCGACCGTCATGTTGACGATCGGCACGTGCTGGTCGATGGTCTGCAGTACCTCGCGCCAGGTGTGCGGCTCAGGAGCGCGAAACGTCGGCTCGATGTCTAATTCCTTGAGTGCCACCAGAGGCTTGGGGCCGCGCACGATCGTCGTCACGTCGGCCAACGACGACAGAAACCTCGCCCGATCGACGTGCCGTTCGACCTGAGCGACGAGCTGCCGAGTGCCCACGCCGGTCAAGAGGATCACGACATCGATCTGGCCACCCATCAGAAGATGGGCGAATTCGATCGCCTCACGCGGTTGGCTCAGCGGTACCTCGCGCATCGAGGGGCTGACCAACGCCAGCCCACCGTGCCGCTCGATGAGGCGCGCCATCTCCGTCGCGCGGCGGCTCTCGAAAGACGCCACGCGCAGTCCGGCGAAGTCGGTGGTGGCTGGTTCGATTGGCAACGCTTTCTCGTTTTAACCAAAGCCAACGGCACTTGCCCCAAGGCGAAGGCGACGGTAGTCGCAATGGACCGCCTTCAGCCGCAAGTACGCGCTTCAATCACTGCATGCTACCCCAGCGCTTGTCCAGTCGAAAGGGGACGAGGCGACGAGCAGACATTGACTCCACCCTCGGACTGCTCGAAAATGAAGGTTGGAGGGCAGTGTGTATGGATACCATGAAGCCGTCAGCCGACGCAGGAGTGCCGATATGTCGAGTCGTGAGAGTTTCCCCCGCAAAAACACCACCCGTCGTGACTTTCTCAGGGTTGGATCGCTTGGCGTTTCGGGATTGACCCTTCCAGGCTTGATCCGCGCGCGAGCTGAGGCTGCATCCAGCGGGCGCTCGGTCAAGGATACGTCGGTGGTCTGGTTGTGGCTTGGCGGTGGGCCCACGCACATCGAGACCTTCGACCCCAAGATGGATGCCCCTGCTGAATTCCGAAGCGCCGTCGGAGCGCTCGACACCAGCGTGCCCGGCATTCGAATCGGAGGACTGCTCCCCGAAATGGCCAAATCGGCCCACCGCATGGCGTTCGTCCGCTCATTCGCCCACGGCAACTCTGGCCATGGCGGCGGTACGCACTATGTGATGACCGGCACGGACCATCCGCCCGCCGACGCAGGATCGCCGCCGATCAAGCCATCTTTCGGCTCAATCGTTTCGCGGGTACGAGGGACGAACCACCCACAGAGTGGCATTCCGACCTACGTCCGCCTGTCTGGGCTTTTCGCCGACGGTCCGAATTGGTTGGGAACCGCTTACTCGCCGTTTGATACCGGTGGTGAAGCGCGGAACAACATGAGCCTCAAAGTCGACACCAACCGCCTCGGCGACCGGCGCGTATTATTGGATGGCCTTGATCGTCTCAACCGCCAGGCCGATCGCACAGGCGGCATGGCTGGCCTCGACCAGTTCGAGCACCAGGCATTCGACTTGATCCTTGGAAAAGCCAAGGAGGCCTTCGACTTGCAGAACGAGGACGCGAGGGTACGCGAATGGTACAACTCGGGCGGTACGACCCTCGGCGACCAATTGCTCATGGCGAGGCGTCTGTGCGAGGCGGGCTGCGGCTTCGTCACGCTGAATTACGCCAACTCGTATCAATCGTGGGACATGCACGAGAAGATCGTGCCGCAGTTGCAACAGGCCTGCCCGCCATTGGACCGCGCCATCGCGGTTTTCCTCGAAGACCTTGCCCAGCGAGGCTTGTCGGAGAAAATCCTGCTCGTAATCACCGGCGAGTTCGGCCGCACGCCACGAATCAACGGAGTGGCGGGCCGCGACCACTGGGGACCGCTATGCACGCTGGCGTTGGCGGGTGGCGGGCTGAACATGGGGCAAGTCGTCGGTGAATCGTCGGCCAAGGCCGAGGTGCCCAAAACGGCGCCAATCCATCCCAAGGACCTGATGGCCACAATCTTTCATGTATTGGGCATCGACCCGCACACGCAGTTCCCCGACACCGCGGGCCGGCCCACGTACCTTTTGCCCGATGGCGCCCAGCCGATTGCCGAATTGGTAGGTTAGGCTTTCCCACTGGTAGACTAGGCATTCAAGCCTGACGGGGGATCGTCACCTGTTGGCACGCACCGCCTGGGAATCAAGTCTGTCAGCCTCGAAAGGCTGACCTACTTGTCGGTTCCGTCGCGCAGCGCGTCAAAATACTTTTTGGTGTGCTCGCGATAGGCCCGCGGCATTTGCTGACCGGTGAGCGGATCGGCTTGGTCGGCTTTGGCCGCTTCGAACTGCGTTTGCACTTCCTGCTCGATCTGGCCCTTGACATTCGGACCGTCAACCAGCTCGGTCACGACCGCGGCGCCCTTGCCGAGCTTCTGTTTGACCTTGGTGTCGTAGAAGCCGGTCTTGTGGGGATCTTCGGGGCGTGCGCCCTGTCCTCGGCCGCGGCCCATTCCCATCATGCCAGGCTTGTCGCCGCGGCAGGCCGCGCACCCTTCGCCATTGCACTCCTTGCAGTTCATTGCGTCCTTTGCCTCGTCGAGCTCGTCCATCGCCTCGTCGAGCATCGCCATTTCCTCGGCTTGCTCGGCCAACTCGTCAAGTTGCTGCTTCATTCCATCCATGGCCGCTTGGGCGCCGGCCTGATCGCCTTGCTTCATGCATTTCGAGCACTCGCCGAGCTGGTCGGCCATCTTCTTGAGTTGCTCCATCTGCGGTCCTTGCTTTTGCAGCTTGGAAAGTTGCTTTTGCAGTTCCTCGGCTTCCTTTTTCTGACCCTTGGCCTTCTTTTCGGCGATCTGTTTCTGTAAGTCTTGCTTCAACTGTTCGTGGGCCTTGGACAATTGGGTGAGCTTCTGCTCCATCTGGTCGAGTTGCTTTGTCAGCTCGTCTTTGGCTTTTTCATCGAGATCACCCTTGGCGAGTTTGTCGCGCAGTTCCTTGAGCTCGTTCTGCGCGGCTTTGAAGTCGCCGGCGCGCATGGCGTCGGCCAGCTTGTCGGCCGGCCCCTGATGAATGTCCTTGAGTTGCTTGAGCTGCTCTTGCAGTTTCTCGCCACCGCCCAACTCTGCTCGGCGCTTCTCCAACTCTTTCTTGACATCGTTGAGCTCGACCAGCGCTTGCTTGCGGTCGGCCGGTGTGTCCTTGTCGAGCCGCTTGAGACCAGCTTCAAGTTTCGCGAACGCTTCTTCCGCAAGCTTGAGGTTCTTCTCCGCGGCTTTCTTCTTCTGGTCCGTGAACTTTCGGGTTACGTTCTTGACCGCCGTCTTGACGGTTTTTTGCTCTTTCTTTTCCGTCGAACCACCCACCAGGTTCTCGCCTACCGCAGGGTGCAGGAACAGTGCCAGCAAAAACGCAGCCGCGCCGGGCGCCAGGGGCAACCAGGCCCAACGGCTTAGTCGCAACCGGAACTGTTCGGCCACATGCAGCCTGGCGACGCGCTTGGCCGCATCGTCCACCAGCGCCTTACCGGCCGGAGTATCGAGTTGTTCGGGTCCGAGTGCCAACGTGCTTGAAACGCGCTCCTTGAGACCGAAGCGGCGGTCGATTTCCAATGCTGCTTCCAGATCGTCGCGGCGAGTGGCGAAGGCCCAAACGACCGCGGATACGATTCCCAAGCCCAACGCGCCTGCGGGCCAAACCAGCGGTTTGACCCCCAGCGGGTAGAAATGATCCAGGCCCACCAATCCCGCCGCCAGCAAGAGTGCGGCAAACAGGTGCCACCAGACCAGGCTCAAGAACCTTTGCAGGGCCAAACGACGTCCGGCACGGTGAATCTGTTGTCGAAGGATGTCCATGGCGGTTGCCTCAAACAAGAATACACAGAGAGGACGGACCTTTGTACCGTAAGTCTACCGGTTGAGCGGGGGTCTTGCCAATCCATTTTCGCCAATTGGAGCCGGTTTGGTTTATCTCGCCCGCACCGGCCCCGTTCCGGGGGGCTAATGGTGCCGATTCGCGGCTGTGAAACAATCCGCCGGCAGCCGGTTATACTTGTGTAGAGTCACAAGGCCCGGTTTGAACCTACGGCTTCCATCAATGGCGACCACGAACACGCTACACGACGCACAACCACTCCCCACGCCGGCCGATCGGCCCGAGGCGGAAATCGTGATTTACGACGGCAATTGCCGGATCTGTACCGGCCAGATCCGCCGTCTTTCCCGTTGGGACGGCGCCGGCCGCCTGGCCTACCTTTCGCTCCACGATCCCCTCGTGGCCCAGCGTTACCCCGATTTGACCCACGAAGCACTGATGCGCGACATGTATCTGATCGACCGCCAAGGACGCCGCCATCGCGGGGCCGCGGCCGTGCGGCACATGACACGGCGTTTGCCGCGGCTCTGGTGGCTAGCCCCACTTCTGCACGTTCCCGGCACGCTGCCGCTTTGGCAATGGCTTTATCGCCAGGTAGCCAACCGCCGCTATCGCTTTGGCCGCGTCGAGTCGTGCGATGACGGTAGCTGCAAGCTGCATCATTAGTCATTGGTCACTTCTCATTGGTCCTTTGTCGATGGTCACTCGTCCTTTTGATATTAGCCCTGTAGTTCATCGCCGGATTTCCCAACAAATGACAAAGGACCAATGACCAGGGACCAAGCACTACAAATCACTTCCCCTTCGCCTGTCTCCGCGTTATCCTGTCCCCTATTCGACCGAGGAGCAAGCGTTGACCAAGGAACCCATTAAGACAAACGACGGCGACTTCCGCATCGAACGTGATTCGATGGGCGAGGTGCGCGTACCTGCGCAGGCGTACTACGGCGCGCAGACGCAACGCGCCGTGGAAAACTTTCCGATCTCCGGCTGGCCATTGCCGCCTGAGCTGATCCGAGCGCTGGGCCTGGTGAAGTACGCGGCCGCGGTCGCCAACCGCGATTTAGGCAAGCTCACCGCGACGGGCAAAAACCCACTCGACCCGCGTCAGGTACAGGCCCTGCTCGACGCCTGCCATGAGGTCGCCGAAGGCAGATTCGACGACCAGTTCCCGGTGGATGTGTTTCAGACCGGCTCGGGCACGTCGAGCAATATGAACGCCAATGAGGTGATCAGCAACCGGGCGATCGAACTGTTAGGCGGCGACCGGATGCAGGCCGCTAAACCGATCCATCCCAACGACCATGTCAACATGGGGCAGAGCACCAACGACATGTTTCCCACGGCAATCCACGTTGCGGTGGCCGTGGCGATCGAGCGCGACCTGCTGCCAGCCCTTGAGCGGCTAAGGCAAACGCTTGCCGACAAGGGAGCCCGTTGGGACAAGATCATCAAAATCGGCCGCACGCACCTGGCCGACGCCACTCCGCTGCGCCTGGGACAGGAAGTCGGTGCGTTCGCCCGGCAGTTGCAGCTCTCGATTGAACGTGCCCGGCGGGCGCAGCAGGCGGTTCTGGAGCTGCCTGTCGGAGGCACGGCCGTGGGGACCGGCATTAACACGCACCCCGAGTTCGGACGTCGGGTCTGCGCCGAGCTCGCCGGCAAGACGAGCATCGCTTTCGTCGAGGCGGCCGACCATTTCGAGGCCAATGCCCAGCGCGACGGTCTGGTCGAGTGCCACGGCCAATTGCGAGCCGTCGCCACGACGCTGTTCAACGTCGCCAACAACATCCGTTGGCTCGGTTCCGGCCCACGTTGTGGGTTCTACGAGCTGCAATTGCCCGACCGGCAGCCTGGCAGTTCGATCATGCCCGGCAAGGTCAACCCGGTGATGTGCGAAAGCCTGATGCAGGTTGCCGCGCGGGTCATGGGGAACGACCAGACGGTGGCGATCAGCGGCGCGGCCGGTGGACAGTTTCAGCTCAATATCATGATGCCGGTGATGGGGCAGACCACGTTGGAGAGCACCACGTTGTTGGCCGGCGCCGTGCAGGCCTTCGTCGATTTCTGCGCGTTGGAGATGGAGGCGAACGAGGAAGCCTGCAACGCCTCGGTCGAGAAGAGCCTTTCGATGGTTACCAGTCTCAACCCTTTTATCGGGTACGAAAAGGCCGCGGCGCTGGCCAAGGAGGCTTTCAAGTCGGGCAAGACGATCCGCGAACTCTGCCAGGAGCAGAACATCCTGCCACCCGACAAGCTAGCCGCTGCGCTCGACCCATGGAGCATGACCGAGCCGAAGGCCTGAACCATCGAACCCGGCCACATTGACGAATTCATTCGGTTTGATTGCTAAAACCCATTCATGTGAGGCGGCCCATGACATCGTTTTTCTCTTCGCGTTTCGCTCTCCGGACGATCTTTCTTGGCACCGCGTTGGCGTGCCACTTTCGCGCCATACCGGTGTCCGCGCAGCCCGACGAGGCGCCCGCGATCGGCGAACTGCTCAAGCAAGCCCACAAGGCCACCTCGGCGGCCAAGACCGACGAAGAGTTTTCCGAGGTGATTCGGCTTTGCCAGCAGGCCCTCGATCAGGGCGCCACCGAAAAGGATGCTGCCTATGCGCGACAGCTTCAATCCTGGGCGCTCGACCACCGTGGCGAGGTACGGGCCGCGGCCGGCAACAGCGATGCGGCGCTGGCCGACTTCGAACAGGCCGTCTCGCTCGACGGAACACGGTGGCGGGCGATCCACAATCGCGGCGTGAGCTACGCCCAGGCGGGCCGTTACAAGGAGGCCGAGGCCGACTTCGACCGAACACTCAAGCTCATGCCCAATTACGCGCATGGCTGGTTCAACCGCGGCGAAGTGCGCTATGCGCGTGGCGATCTGGCCGCCGCAATCAAAGATTACGACCAGTCTCTGCGGCTCGCGCCTAACGACACCCTGGTGCTGGTCAGCCGGGGCAATGCCCGCTTCCACCGCGGCGAGTTGCGACCGGCACTGGCCGACCTGACCGCCGCGCTGCGCCGCGACGCGAACAACGCGGCGGCGCTGACCTTCCGCGCCGAAGTGCAGTCCGCGTTGGGCAACTTCACGGCCGCGGCGGACGATTTTCGCAAGGCCCGCGGTCTCGACCCCAACAACGGCCACTGCTGTCAGAGCGTCGCCTGGTTGATGGCCACCTGTCCCGACGCGCGCTTCCGCAATCCCAAATTGGCCGTGGAGGCGGCGCAGGCAGCGATCAAGCTCGACGGCGAATCGGACCATCGTTATCTCGACACACTAGCCGCTGCCTACGCCGCCGACGGTCAGTTCGAACTGGCGGTGGAAACCCAGACCAAGACCATTGCCACCGCCCAGGCGAACAAGCAACCCACCGACGTGGTCGACAAACTCGCTGCGCGGCTTGAGCGTTACAAAAATGGCAAGCCTTACCTCCCCTCGCGCTGACACGGGCCGTCGTCAAGCCGGCAACGATTTGTTATGATTCCAGGCGTCGGGCGACATGCATCGTTCATACGACCCTCCCCCAGCCCGGAAGAATCGAGCCGCACATGCCCATCGACCCCTATAGCCCTTGTCCGGGCGGCACCGGGAAAAAGGTCAAGTTCTGCTGTTCCGACCTGGTCGGCGAGCTGGAAAAGATCGGGCGGATGCTGGAAGGCAAACAGCAACAGGCCTGCCTCGACCACATCGAACGCCTCGAAGCCAGGTTTCCCGACCGCGCCTGCCTGTTGACCACCAAAGCCCTATTGCAGCACGGCCTCGGCCAGGAGGCGCAGGCCCGCGAAACCGCGAAACAAGTGCTCGTCACGCACCCCGATAACCCCGTCGCGCTGGCCGAAGCTGCTATCTTCGGCATTGCGGAAACGGGCGCCCTCGCGGCGGTCGAGCCACTTCAACGCGCGATCGCCGCCTGCGACTCCTCCATCGACTCCAAGGTCTTCGAGGCCATTAGCGTCGTGGCCCTGGGCCTTTTGAACGAAGGCCACCTCGCCGCCGCGTTGGCGCACGCGACGTTGTTGACGCGAATCATGCCCGACTATCCCTTGTCGGCGAACTTGCTGGTCTCGGTGATGCAAAACCCCGGCGTGCCGTTGCCCGTCAAGGATATGCCGCAGCCGCTCAGCCGCGCGCCCGACGGCGCCCCTTGGAAAGCCAAGTTCGACGAAGCGCTCGATGCGGGCGCGAAGGCACAGTGGTCGCGGGCGGCCGAACGGTTCGAGGCGCTTTCCGTACTCGCCCCAGGTTCACCGCCGGTCTGGCGAAACCTGGCGCTGGTGCGGGGCTACCTGGCCGATGAAGCTCGCGCCGCCGCGGCCTGGCGGCATTACTCTACACTCGAAGTGCCGCTTGACGACGCGGCCGACGCCTTGGTGCTCTCATATTTCCTTGACGATGAAAACCAACGAACGATCGTCGATCTGATCTCGGTTCCGTACCCAATCGCCGACCAGGAGCGACTCGCGGCTTCACTCGCGTCGGACCGCCATCTGGTGAAGCTGCCCATCGACAGAATCGAAATGGGAGGCGACGAGGGGCCGCCGCCGCGCTCGGCGCACTTGTTGCTCGACAAGCCATTGGCCCAGTCTGGCGTCGGCCTGACGGCCGACTCGGTATCCGAGGTACTCGGCCGTTTGTTCGTCTATGGCCGCGAGACCGATCGCGAGGCCCGGCTCGAGTTGTACGTGTACCGCGACCAGCTTGCCGCGGCGGCCGACGTGCTTGCTCGGGTGGCCGGCGATACGCTCCGCGCGGCCGAAACGGAGGAGTTCCTAGGCTCGACGGCGCTCTTGCAGCGCACGCTCGGCGGTTCGTGGCACTTGCCCGATGACACGCCGCCCGACGACGCCCAACGGCTCGCCGTCGAGCGGCGTCGGACGCTAATCACCGAGAAATGGATGGTTACGGCCAACGACCTGCTCGACGGCCGCACCCCGGCCGAGGCCGCCGCTGCGAACGCGCCACGCGCAAATCTGCTAGCTGCGCTGCGCGTGGTCGAGTTTTCGCTATCCGATGCATTGAGTGCCTCCGAGTCGGCCACTCTTCGAGAGCGATTGGGCTTGCCGGCCGACGAACCGATTGATCCGGCGCAAACTCCACTCGCGGATGTCCGCCTGACGCGATTGGCCAGGCTGATTGTCGCAAGGCTCTCCGACGACGATCTGCAACAAGCTTACCGCCGCGCGGCCTTTGCCCGCGTCCGGCCGGCGCTTGTCAAGCTGGTCGACGAGTTGCTGTCCCGACCCGGCCTCGACGGTAAAGTCGACAAGGCGCAGGCGCTGGGCGTGTTGGCAGCCACCGAAAGCGATAGCGGCAAGGCGTTGGAATTGATTGGTAAAGCGCGTGCTGCCGCGGAGGCGGCGGGGCAGTCGTCCGCTCCTTGGGATCTCGAGGAGCTTGAGTTGCTGCTGGCCCATGGCGAGGGCGAGGCCGCGATGCGGTTGATCAACCACCTCCAGTCGCAGCACCGTCGCGAGCCTGGAGTGTTGGAGCGATTGCTGCAAATCCTCTACGATGCTGGCCTGGTCGACGAACACGGCCGCCCGATTCAGCCGCAGCAGCGCGCCGAACCGACCGGGCTGGTCATTCCAGGCACCGCCGCCGAGCCGGGCAAACTTTGGACGCCAGGAAGTGAAACCGGTTCGGGAAAGAAGGCCGCCCTCTGGACCCCCGGCATGGAGTGACGAAGAAGCGATACTTCTCCAGTTCTCGCACTCATGGAACCGTCTCAGCTTGACGCTTGGCACATGCGGCGGGCCCTTGAGCTGGCCGCGCTCGGCCGCGGCGGCGCCGAACCGAACCCGCTGGTCGGCTGTGTCATCGCCCAAGGAGCGGAGGTCATTGGTGAAGGTTGGCACCGACGCTTCGGAGCGCCCCATGCGGAAATCGAGGCGCTAGCCATCGCGGCGGGTCGCGCCGCGGGCGGAACGCTTTACGTCACACTCGAACCCTGTTGCCACCACGGGAAGACGCCCCCTTGCACACAGGCGATCATCGCCGCCGGACTCTGCCGCGCGGTTGTCGCCCAGGAAGATCCGTTCCCCGCCGTCGCCGGTCGAGGGTCGGCCGAATTGCGTGCCGCGGGATTACACGTCGAAATGGGTTTGCTCGAAGCCGAGGCCCGGGCGCTCAACGCACCCTATCTCAAGTTGCTCGCCACCGGACGCCCATGGGTCTTGGCTAAGTGGGCCATGACGCTCGACGGCAAACTGGCGACGCGCGCCGGTGACAGTCGCTGGATCTCCGGCGAAACGTCGCGCCGCGTCGTGCACGAGTTACGCGGCCGGGTCGACGCCATTCTCGTCGGCCGCGGCACCGCCCAGGTCGATGACCCGCTTCTGACCGCACGGCCGCCAGGACCCCGCACCGCGACACGCGTCGTGCTCGACTCCCGCGCGACCTTGTCTTCCGAGAGTCAATTGGTCCGCACCGCGCGTGATGCGCCAGTGCTCGTGGCCGTCGGCCCGAACGCCCTCGTATCTGATCGAGCGCGCCTGGAAACGGAGGGCTGCGAGGTGTTCGTCTGCCATGCCGGCGATGCCGCGGCCCGTCTCTCTGAATTGCTCGACGAGCTTGGGCGCCGAAGGATGACCAATATCTTGGTGGAAGGGGGGGCCAGGCTGCTCGGCAGCCTTTTCGATCAACGGCAGATCGACGAAATCCACGTGTTCATCGCGCCCCTGCTGTTGGGCGGGGATGATTCTCCAGGGCCTTTGGTGGGGATCGGCGTCGAACGAATGGCGCACGCCTGGCATTTGGAGTCGCCCCAATGGCGTCAGCTTGAGGGTGACATGTATGTCCAAGGCCGATTCGTACGTCGGTAGGGTACTCTGAGCAGCCGAAAATGAGACCTATGCAACGAGGCGGTGGTGGCTTGCGGAAGAGCGTTAGCGATGCCCCGGCCAGAAAGCGACCGGAGTGTTAGGTGTTGCCAATCGGCCCCAACATCCGTTAGAATTCGAGGTTTCGCCGCTCGCATGGAGGGCAATGGCCAGCGGGTGCGCTGGCATTGCGCCTCGTCACAATCGTGTCCGCCGATGTTTGAATCACTGCAACAAGGTCTCGGTTCCGCCTTTCGGTCGCTGACCGGAAAAGCTCGACTCACTGAGTCGAACATGCGCGATGGACTGCGCCTGGTCGAGCAGTCGCTTCTGGAAGCCGACGTCAACATCGACGTCGTCCGTGACTTCATGGCCAAGGTCACCGAGCAGGCCGTCGGCGAGCAAGTACTCAAGTCGTTGCGGCCGGAGCAACAGGTCGTTGGCATCGTCTACAAGGAATTGGTCGCCCTGCTGGGCCCCGTCGACCATTCACTGCATTTGCGCGGCGATGTCACGGTATTGATGATGTGCGGGCTTCAAGGCTCCGGCAAAACGACCACCTGCGGCAAGCTGGCTCGCCTGATCAATCAGCGAGGGCGCAAGCCGCTGTTGGCGGCGGCCGACTTGCAGCGTCCCGCGGCCGTTCACCAATTGCAGGTCATCGGCGAGCAGCTCGGCCTGCCGGTTTACGCCGAACCGGGAGCGACCGACCCGGTGGCCGTCTGCCAGAACGCCGTCAAGCACGCCAAGGCGATTGGCGCCCAAGTCGTGATCCTCGACACGGCTGGCCGTCTGCACATCGACGAAGAACTGATGGAACAACTCCGTCGTATCGATCGCCGCGTCGAGCCGGAGCAGATCTACCTGGTGGTGGATGGCATGACGGGCCAGGACGCCGTCCATAGTTCCAAGGCGTTCAACGACGCTCTGGAATTGGACGGCGTGATCATGACCAAGCTCGACGGCGACGCCCGTGGCGGCGCCGCGCTCAGCGTCAAGGCCGTAACGGGCGTCCCCTTGAAGTTCATCGGCGTCGGTGAGCACCTCGATGCGCTGGAAGAGTTCCATCCCGATCGCATGGCCGGACGTATCGTCGGCATGGGCGACGTGCTGACACTCGTCGAGCAAGCCCATCAAAAGCTCGATCAGGACGAGTTGCTCGCCCAGGAGCAGCGGCTTCGCAAAGGCGAGTTCACACTGGATGATTTCCGCAACATGATGTCCCAAACCAAGAAGTTGGGACCGTTGAATAAGATCATGGGCCTGATTCCCGGAATGGGCGGCATGAGCGAGATGATGGCGGACATGGACGCCGAAGGCGACATGCGGCGGCTGTGCGGCATTATCGACTCGATGACGCCGGATGAGCGACGCAACCCGTCGCGGATCATCGACCAAAGCCGCCGGCGGCGAATCGCGGCTGGTGCCGGTGTCGAACCGGCCGAGGTCAATGGCCTGGTCAAGCAATTCGACGGCATGGCCGACATCATGAAAAGTATGGCCGGCAAGGGGATCCGAGAGCGGTTGCAACAGGTGAAACAATTGCAAAAGGGGGGCATGCTCGATCCAGGAGGAATGCTCGCCAAGCAGAAAATAGGGACGGGCAAACGTTTGACCAGCCAGGAGCGGGCCAAGCTGCGCAAACAGCGCGAGAAGGAAGAAAGGCGAAGGGCGCGAGAGAAAAAAAACCAGAAGCGACCCCCAGGCGACAGGGCGTGATCAACTTACCAGAAGATTTTACCAACTTACCATAGGAGACCCGAGTGGCAGTCACAATCCGGATGAAGCGAATGGGCCGGAAACACCGGCCGTTCTTTCGCATTTGTGCCGTCGATTCGCGCAACCCGCGCGACGGCAGGGTGCTCGAGGAACTGGGAACATACGACCCGATGATCGACGATACCGACGCGCGTGTGGTGCTGAAAACCGAACGCCTGGGCTACTGGCTCGGCGTCGGCGCTCAGCCCAGCGACAAGGTCAAGGTATTCATCAAGAAATATGGTGCCAACGGCGAACGTCTTGCCGAACAGGCTGCGGCGCGTGAACGGCTTTCATTGCCAAAACAAGTGCCGCCGGCCCCCGAGCCAGTCTACGTGCCGCCACCCAAGGGCCAGGCTCCCGCCGCGCCGGAGCCCGCGGTTGCGGCGTCGGAGGCCACGGCCTCCGACTCGCCAGCGGCCGAAGCAGGCGAGGAATCTTCGTGATTGAGTCGTAGACCGTCCCACGACCATGCAATTCGACGTGCTGACCTTGTTCCCGGAGATGTTCCCCGGCTACTTGGGCCAGAGCCTGCTGAAACTGGCGATCGAACGTGGCCTGGTCGAGGTGCGGTTGCACAACATCCGCGACTGGGCGGAAGGGAGACACAAGCAAGTCGACGACCGGCCCTTCGGCGGCGGTCCCGGCATGGTTTTGATGGTCAAGCCGGTGGTCGAGTGTGTCGAGAAAGTGCGAGGCGCGGAGCACGAGCCGAGACAGGTGGTGCTGCTCTCGCCCCAAGGTAGGCGGTTGAACCAGGGCATCGTGGAAGAGCTGGCCTCGCGCCGGCGGCTGATCTTGTTGTGTGGAAGGTACGAGGGATTCGACGAACGAATCAAGGAAATCCTGGAACCAGACGAGATCTCCATTGGCGACTTCGTGCTCAACGGTGGCGAAATCGCGGCGATGGTCCTGATCGACGCGGTCATCCGCCTGGTGCCCGGTGTGCTGGGCGACGAGCGGAGCAGCAGCGAGGACTCATTTTCGGGGCACGAGCGATTGTTGGAGTTTGCACAATACACACGTCCCCGCGAGTTTCGGGGGCTTCAAGTACCGGAGGTCCTGCTCAGCGGTAACCACGGGGAGATCGCTCGCTGGCGAAAGGAACAGAGCATCGCGCGAACGCGGCGGCGGATCGCCGGCTCTGAACCGCCCACGACAACTGACAACTAACCACTGAAAACTGACAATACGAAAACGTGAAAGGAACGTGACGATGAGTCAACAAATACTCGCGCTGGTCGAAAAGCCCAATCTCAAGACGGAAGTTCCAAAATTCAACATCGGCGACACCGTCGATGTCCACACCCGGATTCTTGAGGGAGAGAAGGAGCGCATTCAGATTTTCAACGGCGTAGTCATCGCCCGCAGTGGCTCGGGCACGCGGGAAATGTTCGTCGTCCGCCGCATCGTGCAGGGCGAGGGGGTCGAGCGCAAGTTCCCGCTCCACTCGCCGCGGATCGCCAAGATCGAGGTCAAGCGTTCCGGGATCGTCCGCCGCGCCAAGCTCTACTTCCTTCGCGACCGCGTCGGCAAGGCCGTCCGGCTGAAGGAAAGAAGGACGGACCGCAAGGAATGATCCGCCAATGGTGGACTCTATTTCGCGATCGATTGGGGTTTCGCGATCGATTGGGGTTTCGCGATCGGTTGAGGCTTCGCGATCGGTTGGGCGGCCCGAGCCGGCCGGCACGCCTCGGCCCGCGGGGAGAGGCGCTTGCCGCGCGGCACCTCAAGCGCTTAGGGTACAAGATCGTCGCGCGGGGTGCGCGGGGCCAGCTTGGCGAACTCGACCTGGTGGCGGTCGACGGGCGGACCGTGGTTTTCGTCGAAGTCAAGACGCGGGAATCGCACGACGGCGGACATCCGGCCGAAGCGGTCGACGCCGAAAAACAGCGCCGTCTGACGCGTCTGGCCCTGGGCTACCTTAAACGGCACGAACTGTTGGAGTGCGCCGCGAGGTTCGATGTCGTCGCCATCACCTGGCCCGCCGGTCGGCGCCGGCCGTTGCTCGAGCACGTTCGCGACGCTTTCGAAGCCAGCGGCAACAACGGAATGTTCAGTTAATCATGCTTTTCTACCTGATCCGTCATGGCGAAAGCAGCTATAACGCCGAGCATCGCTTGCAGGGACAATCGAACGAACCGGTGCTTTCCACCCGTGGGCGACAGCACGCACAGTCCGTCGCCGCCGCGCTGGCGGCTTTGCCGATTGAAGCGGTCTACTCCAGCCCTCTCCGCCGGGCTCTCGAAACGGCTCGCCCAGTGGCCGAGGCCCTCAAGCTGCCGGTCGTCACCGACGACCGTTTGAAGGAAATCAACATCGGCATATTCCAGGGGTTGCTGGCCTCCGAAATCGGCGAGCGATACCCTCAAGAGACCGCTTCGTGGCGTTCGCAGGACCCCGACTACCGCATCCCCGGCGGGGAATCGCGCCGCGAATTGATGCGGCGGTCGGAGGCGGCGTTGCGCGCCGTTCGTGAAACGGAATTTCAACAAGTGGCGGTCATCTCGCACGGTGGCGCGTTGGCGGCCGCGCTCAAGGCGCTCTTGGGCGTACCTGCGGAGCGAAACCCGTTCACACTCTACAACGGTTCGATCAGCCAGCTTGAGTGGGCCGGCCAGATCAAGCTCGTCACGCTCAACCAGACCGACCATCTCCGGCTGGCCGGTTGCGAGCTCGCCACGCAAACTGGCGACTTGGCCTAGTGTGGGCACTGTCTTCCAATCGCAGCGGGTCGTCGTTCGGACGCCATTTGGCATGACGGTTTTGAGACGCGCCCCTGCTCGCAACTCAGTGAAACTCTCCAGAGGTTGATCGCAGGTCGAGGTCCGGCTAGAATCGCTTTTGAGCTTTGAACTACCGTGCGCCCAGGCGTACAACCTCGCCCGTCGAGGTTCGTCGGGGTGTCTAGATCAAGTTCTGGTGAGGGTAACGCCATGGCGACTGCGACACCTTACGAAGAGCTCGTCGAATCTGCCGCATCGCTTACCGATACTGATCTAATCGCTGATGTCGACGGACGGGATATCGCGGGTGCTTCTGCATTTTTGCGACAGAACCACGTTGCTCTTGAATCGGCCCGGCGTGTCTTGGGTCCGCATTGCGCGGTGCCCCTTCGCTATGATGAGTCGTTTTATTCGGAGCACTGCGATCACTTTTCCCATCTAAGGAATCTCGCCCGCGCGTTGCGGGCCGACGCTCGCTTGGCTGCCCACAATCACGAATACCAAGCGACGGCCAGAATCGGACTGGAAATTCTCGAATTGGCGAATGCCGTTCGACGCGGCGGCTTGGTAACCGATCTTCTCGTTGGCATTGCGATTTCTGGCATCGCGATCGAAATCCTCCGCAAGAACCGCACGAATTTTGATCAGGCCACACGCCACTCGCTCATCCACGAACTACAGCGCCTTGACGACGAACGCGAGCAGTTCGCCACGGTTCTCGTACGGGACTGCGACTGGGAAGCCGCTCTGGGCTACGACGATAAACCCTGTGATTTCACGTCACAAGAATTGAGCAATCCGAAAGATTGCGGCCTGTCCGAAGAACAACAGCGAGCACTATTCCAACTCATGCAACAAATTGTTGATCTTCCGAAGGCAGATCAACAAAAGATGTATCTTGACATAGATCGCAGGAGCCTGGCATCGATGCGTATGCTCATCATCGATTTGGCGCTTCGAGATCGGTGCGAGTCGTCCGGGTTCTTTGCGGAGCATCTGTCCGCACTTGTGCCAGAACTCTTGCCCAGGGTCCCAGTTGATCCATTCACTGACACATCGTTCATTTATCGCAGCGTTGGCGGCACGTCGTTTCATTTATACAGCACCGGCCCGAAGATGAGCGACGGCGGTGGAAAAATCGGCCCGTGGCCCCTTGTCGCTGCCGGTTGTGCAGACTTGTATTTGGATGCCGATGACTATTGGCCGAAATGTTGTGAGGTCCCAGGACGGCAAGGGTTAGTAAATCGAATGGCGTCCGCGATCCGAAGGTGTTGGCGCAGGTCGCGAGCAAAGTTGGCGACGATCGCCACGTCTCGATTACGACGGTCTGGCAATATAGTAGACTGATGATGAAGGATTTATCTTCGGATTGGGAGGATTTCCGGTGATGGACGTCGCGAACGTGACTTTGCCTTCAGACCTCGAGGCGTTTGTCGCAGGCAAGGTGACCAGCGGAGAGTACGTTACCAGAAGCGAAGTCTTCCGCGAGGCATTGGTTCTCTTGCGTGAGCGCGACAAGCTTCGGGCGTTGCGTCTCGAAGAATTTCGCAAGTTGGTGCAGGTCGGAGTTGACCAACTCGATCGTAGGGCTTGGCGCCTTGGAATGTGGAAGAAGCGAGGACCGAACTGCGTAAATGGCTTGACGCGCGCGGTTGAACTTGCTCCATGGCCCGAATCGAGCGATCACCCCGGAGCCATACGTGTTTCGGGCTTTGCCAGCGGGTGCTGGTCGCGCCGGCCGCCCACATAGGCGGTCCATTCCGCCAGCCGCTGGCCAAGCTTTCGGCAGGCCGCTTGCTCTTCGTCCGTACGAGGTTCGCGCGCGGCGACGGCGCCGTAGTGCAACGTGGTCAGTTTGCCCACGTAATCGGTCACGCCAAACACCAGGAAGCCGAAGTTCATGAGTACGGTCAAAATCGACTGGCATGCCAACTCCGTACCACCGCCCCAACCGCCGGAGGATGAAAACGCGCAGGCGATCTTGCCGTCGACCTTCATCCACTGGTCGAACATGGCCTCATCCCAGAAGCGCTTCATTTTCCAGGAAATCAGCCCCATGTTCGTGGGGCTGCCAACCGCCAGGCCGTCGCACCAGATGACGTCGTCGGCCGAGGCTTGGTCGACGTGCCTTAGACGCACCTCGACATCCGCGATGTTCGCCGCCCCTTCCGCCACCAGGTGGGCCATCTTCGCCGTGTTGCCGCTCTTCGAATCGTATAGCACCAGGATCTTTTGCATTCGGGCAGCGTAGTGGCCGCGGCAGGCGAAGTCAAAGGGTTCGTGTACTGGTCTCATCCCGCGCGTAGAACGGAATCTATTCCATTAAAAAATAGGAAACGGAATGAATTCCGTTCTACGATATAGGCCCTGGTCGCCGTTCAGCCGGTGCGTCGCTTACCCTGTTGGCCGCTTGAAGTACAATGTGGGAAGGGGAAAGACCTATGGAAAACCAACAACCCGCATCGCCGGCACGCGAAGCCTACCAGGCCGCTTTGGCCGGCACGACGGACCGCGCCTCGAGCCTCACGACGGTCAGTGGCCGGCCGGTTGAGCCGCTCTACTTGCCCGACGAGGTGACGCCGGACTACGAAACGCGGCTCGGATATCCCGGCCAATATCCCTTCACCCGCGGTATCCACGCCAATCTCCATCGCGGCCGGCTCTGGACGATGCGGCAGTTCGCCGGCTTCGGCACACCTGAGGAAACGAACGCCCGGTTCAAATTCCTGCTGGAAAAAGGGCAGACGGGCCTGAGCACCGCGTTCGACCTGCCGACCTTGATGGGACTCGACAGCGACCATCCGCAGTCGGCCGGTGAAGTCGGCCGGCTGGGTGTAGCCGTCGATACGCTCGACGACTTCGAGCGGCTATTTGCCGGAATCGACCTGGGAAGCGTCAGTGTGTCGATGACGATCAACGCCCCCGCGGCGATCGTATTGGCTTTCTATCTGGCTACGGCCGAACAAATGCAGGTCCCCTGGAAAAGCCTCCGCGGCACGTTGCAAAACGACATTCTGAAGGAGTACCACGCGCAGAATGAATTCGTCTTCCCGCCAAGGGCCAGCGTGCGGCTGGTGATCGACACGATCGAGTTCTGCGCCCGGAATGTGCCGCAATTCAACCCCGTCTCGATCAGCGGCTACCATATCCGAGAGGCCGGCAGCACCGCCGCCGAGGAGTTGGCCTTCACGCTGGCCGACGGTTTGCACTACGTCGAACGCGCGCTGGCGCGCGGGCTGGCGATCGACGACTTCGCCCCACGGCTCTCGTTCTTCTTCAATTCCCACAACGATTTCCTCGAGGAGGTCGCCAAGTTCCGCGCCGCCCGGCGAATCTGGGCCAGGCGGATGCGCGAGCGGTATGGTGCGAAAGATCCTCGCAGTTGGGCGTTGCGGTTTCACGCCCAGACCTCCGGCGTGAGCCTGCAAGCCCAGCAACCCGAGGTGAACGTCGTCCGCGTCGCCTACCAGGCGCTGGCGGCGGTGCTCGGCGGCTGCCAGTCGCTGCACACCAACAGCCGCGACGAAACACTCTCGCTGCCGACACTCGAAGCCGTGACGATCGCCCTGCGAACGCAGCAGGTGCTGGCCTATGAGACCGGCGTCGCGAACTCGGTCGATCCCTTGGGGGGCAGCTATCAATTGGAGTCCTGGACCGACGCGCTGGAGGGCGATGCCGAGGCGATTTTCGCCGAGATCGAGCGGGCGGGTGGGATGATCGCGGCCATTGAGAGCGGCTACTTCCGCCGCCGCATCGCCGAAAGCGCCTATCGCTATCAGGCCGAGGTCGACGCCGGCCGTAAGCTCGTCGTCGGCGTGAACGCCTTCTGCGAGGAAGAAACGGGTTCGATGCCGACGCTTGCTCTTGACCCGGATATCGAGCGGCGCCAGAAGGAAAACCTTGCCCGCGTCAAATCCGAGCGGGACGCTTCAGCCGTCGCACAGGCCCTGGCCGAAGTCCGCCGGGTCGCCGCCACTGCCGAGAATGACACGCCCGAGAACGTCATGCCCGCCTTGCTCGATGCTGCCCGCCGCCATGCCACGTTGGGTGAGATCGTTCAGACATTGGGGCACTCGTTGGGAAGGTACGGGATGAGCGCATAAGCCCTAACCCATGTTGCGCACCTCGCTAAAAATTTTGACGAAGTTGGACGGTTTTTCGCCCTTAAGTCCTTATTTGTCAGTAGTGGAAACCGCTTTGGGATGTAGTCGAAACCTACTGCCTTGCATCCGTGGTCACCGCCAAGCCATGCTGGTCGGCAGGAGGCACGGATGTTTCTGCGTCGCTACACACGCAAGAAGTCTGGCAATTCGCATTCGTACTATGCGCTCGTAGAGAGCGTGCGAACCGAAACGGGACCACGACAGCGGGTCGTGGCGCACCTCGGCGAGTTGAGCACCGGCGACGAGCGGCGCTGGCAACGGATTGCCGTGTTCTACAATCGGCAAGGAGAGGCCGAACAATTGCGCCTTTTCGCGGATGAAGCGCAGGTCGTTTTGCCTGACGACCCTGATGTGGTTCGTGTGCGTTTGGGCTCGGTGAGTTGGTCCGATGGGCGGAACTTCGGCGACGTGTGGCTGGGATTGTGGTTGTGGCGTTTGCTGAAGCTGGACGAGATTGTCGCACGCCACATTCCCACCGGCCAGCATACCGTCGCGCCAGCGCAGATCGTGGTGGCGTTGGTAGTTACGCGCGAGGGCTTTCCTTTGGCGCACTACACCCTGGCGGGCAACACGCGTGATGTGCAGACTGTTGAGAAGGTCGTGACGGCAGTTGAAGCGCGTTTCGGCAAAAGCGAGCGGGTCTGGGTCATGGATCGAGGCATGATGAGCAAAGACAACCTGAAGTTTCTCAGTACGTCGGGCCGCCGCTACTTGATCGGGACCTTGCGCAGCGAACTCGCCTCGGCCCTCAAAATCCCCGAGGAATAATCAAATCGGCCCCGCCGAGTGCGCAACATGGGCTAGAAGCGAGGTCGAGAGGTAATCGCGTCATTGCGCCGGGCCGAATGGCGGCTCATTCCCAACACGCGGTTACTTTCATAACCAGGATCGTCGCTGCTTTCGGTTCCTCGATTCTCACTTGACCGTCAACCACAACTCGGCCGTGCGCGTGGTGCGGCCCGCGAGTGGGGAGGTCACGGCGTGGTTTCGCGGCACCGTGCCGGACGATTGGCCGATGATGCGAATCGGGGCAGAGCGGCGTCCCTCAGTGGCAGTGAACGTAAGTTTCACCACCTTGGCTGTGTCGTCTCCTGGAAGTGATTTTATCGGGGCTTGAGTCACGCCGGCGGGCAAGCCTTCGACGCTGAACGTGATTTCGTCGGCGAAGCCGTGGCGGCGCTCGATCGCAAGTGGGATCTCCAGAGGCGTGCCCGCGGAGATCGTCAACGCATGGGTTTCGACTGAGACCGCGAAATCGGCGACCAGGTGCACCGCCCGTAGCCGGTAAAAGTAACGTGGGCCGCCGTGCCGGTAGAGATCGCTTACCGTCAAGCGGTATTCGCCGTCGGCGGGCGCGGTGAAGATCAGCTCGGCATCGGCGTTTGGGCCAACGTCGTCGATCCGCGCGAGCGTTTGGTTCGCCGCGTCGGACACTTCCAACACCGCGTCGAGCGGAAAGCCAAGCGATCGGCTCTCAATTTGGAACAGCAAGGCCTGTCCCTTGGCGGCAACGAAGCTGAAAACGTCACGATCGCGAGGCGCGCCGATTCGGCCACTGATTGTACAGGGCGGTTCGACGCGCTGTGGCTGTTCAAATCCGTTCGGCTCCGATTCGACCAGGGTCGCGTGAGGATCGACCGGTATCACGAGCACTCCGGCCCACGCCGGGTCGAAAAGGTCGACGGTTTCCTCGCCGGTGGCGGGTACGAGCGTGCGTGCCCTGGTCGCATCGGAGAGGTTCCAGCCGAATGCTTCGATCGGGCTCGTGGCGTCGCGAGTCACGGCCAACGGCAGCGCGGCGTCGAGAAAAGCGCCGCTGGTGATCGTCAGCCGGTAAATGTACGCCTCGTTACCCGCCAGGCTAATCGCTGTATCAGGCGCGGCGGGGAACGCGAAAGCTCGCACCAGGTAGACGTCGTCGGCCGGTGCCGTAAAGGCCAACTGCGGGTCAAGCCCGCGCTCGTCGTCATTCTCGGCCAGCACGATACCGCGCGGCGAGACGACTTGCAGCACGGCGTCGCAGGGCGAGGCCAGCGTCTCGTGGGCTTCCAGCGAAGCCACCAGCGTCTGGCCCCTTGTCAACGTCACAGCGAAAACGTCGACATCGCCGGCCGGCGCGATGCGGCCGTTGACCACAACCGCCGGAGCGGCCAGCGATCGAGGTGACTTCGGCTCATTGTTCGGTTCTTGTTCCAGTACTTCGGGCAGGGTCCCCACCACGAATGCCTGCGGCGCGGCCGCCCCTTCCGCATCGTAAACCCGCAACCAGTAGAGTCCCGGCACGGCGTCCGCGGCGATCGCGACCTTCAGCTTTCCCTTCTCTTCCGCGGCATTGACGACGACCCCCGGCCGATCGACCCAGACCTGGGCGGGCCAATGGGCCAACGTGCCGGCCACAGTGACCTCGACCGTCTGGCCTCGCTGGCCTCCGGCGGGAAACAAGTGCTGAACAGTTGGAGCGTCGGCCCAGGCCCACGCCGCGGGCGCGTGCATCGCCGCCAGGGTGAACGCAATACGGATCGTCATCTTCCGCACGATGATCTTCCTCGCTGCCTATTCCCAAATTGGCTACTGCCGGATTAATCCAGCAACGACGCCTTCATCCTTTTCTGGAGCCAGCCACCTCCGGATTGATCCAGCAGCGCAGCGGCCGACCGGTGACGCCGGCGATCAGGTTGTCGGCGGCGATCTCGGCCATCGCGTTGCGGCTGCTGACGGTGCCGCTGGCGATATGCGGCGCGACGATCAGGTTGGGGACCTTGAGCATGGGGTTGTCGACCAGGGGAGGCTCGGGGTCGGTGACGTCGAGCCCGGCAGCGAAGATCTTGCCGCCGCGCAAGGCGTCTACCAGGTCGTGCTCGACGACCAACGGCCCTCGCGCCGTGTTGACGAACACGGCGGTGGGCTTCATCTTGGCGAAGGCGGCGGCGTTGAACATGCCGCGGGTCGTGTCGTTCAAGTCGGTGTGTACCGAAACGAAGTCAGCTTCAGCCAGCAGAGTGTCGAGCGGCACTAGCCTGGCCCCCAGCTCACGTTCGGCTTCGGCGTTGGGCCGTACGTCATGGTAGAGCACCCGCATGTCCCATCCACGCTGGCAGCGGCGGGCGAGCGCCGAGCCGATACGCCCCATGCCAACGACGCCCAGAGTGCGGCCCGCCAGGTCCTGGCCGATGTGCCCGAGCGGTTCCCAGGTCTTCCACTGGCCGGCAAGCGTGTACTGATGCCCCTCGACGATCCGCCGCGCGGCGGAAATCAGAAGCGCGAATGCCATGTCGGCGGTGGCGTCGGTCAGCACGCCTGGCGTGTTCCCCACACAGACGCCGCGCTGGGTCGCGGCCGGTACGTCGATATTGTTGAAGCCGACGGCATAGTTGCTCACCACCTTGAGCCGCGGCGCGGAATCCAGCAGCGGCCCGTCGATGCGGTCCGTTAGAAGCGAAAGCAGGCCGTCGCAATCGGCGATTTTTTGCCGCAGCACTTCGGCCGGAGGCGGCAGTTGCTCGGGCCAAACCTCCGCGTCGCACGCGGCGAGCACCTTGTCAAGGCCGGCGGCCGGAATTCTGCGCGAAACGAAAACCTTGGGCTTGGGCATGGCATGCTCGGCGGAGACACTTGAGCGGGCGGGAGATTCCAGTCTAACACGGGCCCAGTGGCGCGGGGAGGGGCCTATATGGCAGTTTCAAATCTGCCATGGCGAATACGTGGCAATGAGACATCTTGCCGGCCACGACGAAGTACTGGTGGCTGGTGGCAGAGCCTAAGCGATGCCCCGGCTACACCTCACGCGGCCGAAAATGAGACATGTTGCTTGATGCATTGATTTGGTTCGGCCCCGTCTCCGCCGAACTGCTTCCAGGAGTTTTTGCCGCCGGCGGTCGCGCGGTATCACGGCCGCCGCAGAGGACCTTCCAAGGGTGTGCGGCAAATTTCGGCGGCGCGCGGCTGCACTACGTAACGTCGGGCACCTCCCCGCCCACGACGAGTTCGTCGGCAACATGACGCCGCGGCCAGCCTTATGACGCTAAACCTCCAGCGATTTGAAAATGAGACGTTTTGCCGCGAGAAAAGCGGTGGCTGGTGGCAGAGCGTCAGCGATGCCCCGGCCACCGTGAATGTCTCATCTTCGGCCGCGTGAAGTATATGAAGAGCGGAACGCCCTCCTTGGCGTTCCAACTCTAGAAGTAAAAAGGCCATGCCCGGCCGAAGGAAGGAAAATTGGCATCCATGCCAATAGGTCCACTCCATGGATTTTCGCTTCCCAACCGGGTGACATTGGCGGGACGAAACAGGGTTCCCTCGTACCGGGCATGGGCGCTGGTGTTGGTTAGCTCGACAATTGATCAAAAAGCTTGCGAAACTTGGGCATCCGTCCTTCAAGGTAGGAGAGCCAGGCTTTCGGGTTCCAGATTTCCACGCAGACCGCCGCCCCCACGAACAGCACCTCGCTCCCCGGTTCGGCGTGCAGGAATTCCCGAAACCCTTCGGGCACGATCAATCGCCCGCGGCCCGCCAGCTGCACCGTGCGGTGCCGCGTCGAGAGAAGCCGGCCAAGCAATTGGACTTGCTCCAATTGCCCCCCTAACCGGCCGGCACGCATCTTGGCTTTCACCAATTCGACCCCCGCGTTCAGCTTGGTTTGCCATGTCTGGGCGTTCCACAGGCTTAAACAACCGGGACGTTCCTTGGCCAGAATGCACTCCTCGCCGTCGATCCCCAGAGCCGCCACCAATTCGGCGGGGATCGAAAGGCGATAGCGTTCGTCAAACGTGCGTTGAAACTCGCCCAGAATGAACTCTTGGTCCCCTGGCATGGTGAGCCGCCGTCGTCAAATGAAGCGTCAACTGGTTGTCGTTATTCCGGCGGCTCCATCCGAGTGACAAGAATCCGTCAATTGGGCTTATTTCCCCTTTTCTTGCCATACTATCAACATCTATGGGCTAAATTCCCACAGGGAGGCAGTGTAGCACGGACGCCGGACTTTGCAACAGTCTTGGCGAAAAAATTCAACAACCCGCCAGAGGTCGCCCCCCCAGAACTCGTCTGGCCCCATTCGCCGATTTTAGCTACCCTCCGAAGCCCGAAAACGACCGTCACCACGGCAGAACTCCTTTTCATTCACCATTTGAGGCGGCCGTCCAATGCAAGCGGGGGCGATATCCCAGTGTCAGGCAGACCGGATCGTCATTACCGGCATTGGGCTGATTGCGTCGGTCGGCGACGATCGCGAAAACGTATGGCGCGCCGTGCGCCACGGTCAAAGCGGCGTGCGGGCAATCACTGGACTGTCGTGTTTTCCCGATGGCCTGCTGATCGGCGCCCCGGTGGAAATCAGCGGCGAGCGTCCTGGTCAACTCAAGCCGATTGCCCTTTGCCAACATGCGGCCGCCGAAGCCATCGACGATGCGCGGATCGACTTTTCGCATGTTGATCTCGACCGCTTCGGATGTGCCGTGAGCGGCCATATGGGCGACACCAATGGATTGGAGCCCGTCGACGTCCGCGACCGGCTGGCCGCCGATGGCGTCGTTCCCTGGTGGAGCCAGTGGCTTCCCAACACGGCGTGCTCCCAAGTGGCTAATCGCTACCGATTGGGCGGCCCGCGGCTCTGCCACTCGACGGCCTGCGCCAGCGGGCTGATCGAGATCCTTTCGGCCGTGCGCAGCATTCAGGACGGACAATGCGACCTCGCCCTGGCCGGAAGCGCCGAGGCGATCCACCCCTTGTTTGCCGCCGGTTTTCAAGCAATGCGCGTGTTGGCGCACCACGAAGATCCGCGACAGGCCTGCCGTCCGTTCGACAGTGGCCGTAGCGGTTTTGTGATGGGTGAAGGGTCGGCAATGTTCGTTATCGAGCGACTAAGCCATGCCCAGCGACGTGGCGCGGATATCTATGCCGAGATCGTGGGCGGCAAAATGCAAGCAGAGGCCCATCACTTGACGGGACTCGATGCCACCAGCGACGTGCTCACCTACCTGATCAAGGCCACGCTCAAGAACGCCCGGTTGCAGCCCGGCGACGTGGGTTATGTCAATGCCCACGGAACCGGCACGCTGCAGAACGATGTGGCCGAAACGCGCGGCATCCGCAATGCGATGGGTCGCGCCGCTGATCGGATCTGCGTCAGTTCGACCAAGTCGATGCTGGGGCACCTGGTCAACGCCGCCGGGAGCGTCGAACTGGCGATCACGGCGCTGGCGCTTCGCGACGGCTTTGCTCCACCGACGGTGAATTTGACCAACCCCGATCCCGAGTGTGACCTCGATTGCATTCCCTTGGTTGGCCGCTCGAGCCCGTTCGAGCACGCGATGAAACTATCGGTCGCATTTGGTGGCCACATGGCCGCCGTAATCCTCAGGCGTTGGAAAGACGCCAAGAGCGGTCGGGATTCGCTCCACTGGGAATTGCCCGATCGGATCGCCGCCTAGTGCTCAACGAACCCGGGAACGAATCACTTCAAGGTCCCTTGAGCAAGTCCTGGAAACCCGGCTCGGCGCCGAGCGGTGCCAGGGCCCGATCGTTGCGCAGCTTTTCACGATCCTTGAATCCGGCGGCCAGTGCCGCGCCGAGCGCCTCGATGGCGCGCTGGGCATATTGCTGCTGCTCTTGCCGTTCGTCGTCCGAAAGTGTCCGGCCCTCTCGGCCGATCCAGTCGATCAGGCCCGCCAGACCGGCGGCAAACCGATAGAGCGCCTCGGGCTGATTGTGAGATTGCTTCCGTCGCTCGACTTCCGCGTCAGCCGCCTCGGCGGTCTGCCGCAAACCTAACCGGGCCACGACCACGCCGCCAGTGTGAATCGCCAGCAGTTCGTGCAAGCGCGGCTCGTTCGGAAGGTCGCCGAGCGCCGCGCGCTGGCATTGGATCGCCTGCTGGTAAGCGTCGAGCGCTTGGTCGAAGCGGCCCAGCCTGGCCAAAGCGCGGCCCACCTCATCCCGTGCCGCGCCCAACGCGCTGCGAAAGCGCGCATTGTTTGGGTGGTCGTCGAACAACTTCTGCCTGACCGCTAGCCCCTGCTGATAGCTAGCCAGCGCATCCGCCCAATGCTGTAGCTTCTCCTGCGTCCAGCCGACCTCATAAAGCGAATCGGCCTGATCGTTTCGGTATTTAGTGACCATCGGATGCGACTCGACCAGCGAGGCGCGAATCGTTGATGATTCCTCCAGGGGCGCCAGCGCCTCTTGCGGATGATCGAAAACGACGTGCAGCCGGCCGATTGCCGAAAGCGTCTCGCCCAAGTCGCTCTGGTAGGTCGCCCGAGTGGGCTCTCGTTGGGCGAGATCGCGTTGAATCTCCATCGCTTGCTGGTAGTGTGCCAGCGCCTGTTGCTCCCGCCGCAAGTGCTGCTGGGTGTCGCCGGCGTGGAAATGGCAGAGGGCCAGATCGCGGCGGTGGCGGGCGTCATCCGGATGGGTGTCGACCAGCTTTTGTTCGATACCGAGTGCCCGTTCGAAGTTATCCAGCGAGGCCTCGTGCCGCGATACTGCGGCCGTCAGGACTCCCAGGCTGCGAAGACACAACGCCATGTCGCTCTGGTAGCTTTCGGTCTCGGGATGTGCGTCCGCAAGCTCCTCGAAGAGATCGAGCGCTTGTCGAAATGCCTTGATCGCCTCGCCTTTCGACCCGGTCTCGTGATTGATCCGCCCAACGCGCAAGATCGCACCGGCCAGCTCGTGCCCCAGCTTCTCGTCGTGGCCATGCTTCTTGATCAGGTCGTCGTAGTATCGCTGCGCGTCCTGCAGCAGACGCTTGCGCAGGGGTTGCACACCCTCGTCGCGCAGACCGTGCTCCTCAGTTACGAGGTAAACGTAATTGTCGATGGCCTTACGGGCTTGCTCTTTGGCTTCGGTTTCGGCCCCCAATGCCGTTTTCACCAGCGCGTGCTCGTGTTCTAAATCGCGCTTCGCCGAGCGGATCATGAAGGCCGCCACGACCGAGACGACGGTAATCGCCAGCAATGCCGCTGCGGCGGCCTGCACACCATGGCGGTGCCGCCGCGCGCGGCGCGCCAGGCGCTCCGACCAACTGGCGCGGTGCGCCGACACGGGTTCGTCGGCCAGCCAGCGCTCCAAGTCGTCGGCCAGGGCGCGAGCCGAAAGATAACGTTGGGCCGGATTGAGAGCCATCGCGCGCAGCACGATCGCTTCCAATGCCGGGGGAACGGCACGGTTGATTTCGCGCGGGTGTGAGAACTCACCCAGCTTGACCCGCTCGAGCAGCCGCAACACGCCCGGTTCGTTGAACGGAACGCACCCGGTGAGGAGGTAATAGAGTGTTGCTCCCAGGCTGTAGACGTCGCTCGTTCGGCCGATACGATCGAGGCGTCCTTCCGCTTGCTCGGGGCTCATATATGACGGCGTGCCGACCGCCGAACCCATCACGGTGGGCGATGTTGCGCCGATTGCCTGGCCTTGCTCCGGCTTTGCGGGCGGCGGGTTGTTGGCGAGAACGATTTCGGCCTCGTCCGCCGGAGGGAGGTAATTTCGGCCTGGCCCCATGGGCTTGGCCAGGCCCCAGTCGACGACGAGTGTCTCACCGAAGTTGCCGAGCATCACATTGTCGGGCTTGAGATCGCGGTGCAGAAAACCGCGGCTGTGGGCGTATTCAATCGCGTTGCAAACGTCGATGAAACAGCCCAGGAGTTTACGGAATTCGAGCGAGGCGAACGATTGCGGATTTCGGATCGTTCGTTGCGACCTGCGCCCGTGGAATCGTTTGATCGCCTCCTTGAGGCTTTCACCTTGGATGAAGCGCATGGCGTAGAACGGGCGCCCCTGGTCATCGGTCCCCAGCCCGTAGACGGGCACCACGCCCGGGTGCTCCAAGCCGCCTGTGATTTCGGCTTCGAGCAGGAAGCGGGCCCGGCTCGCGGCCGCGTCGGCATGATGTTGGATTTGCTTGACGGCAACTTCTCGTTTGAGCTCCCCATCATGGGCTACGAACACTTCGCCCAGTCCTCCCTTGGCGTGCGAGCGGAGAATTCGGAACCGTCCCGCGGCGGAAGTGGGAGCGCCGAGCGTCAACGAAGGGGCGTCGTTTTCGTCGATCACGCTCGGTAGCGTGAGCGAGATGTCGGCGACCGTGCCATGGACTCGGGGTCGCAGGATTCGCTCCAACTCGGCGCCAATCGGCCGCCGGGATGAAAACGACGCAAGCGCGCGGGCCGGATTGCCATCGTGAAGCTGAAGTTGCTCCTGGACCAAGGCATTTACGAGCGATAGCCGCTCGGCGGTCAGCGCGCCCCCCTCGACAAGGAATGCCGACAGGGGCTTGTTTTGATCGGCGCTCCAATATTTGGCGGCCTCGACGAGTGCCGCCCGCCCGACGAAGCCCAACTCGTAGGCCAGCAAGCCCAACAGAATTTCGCGGTCAGGGTTCATCACGCATCTGCCGTTGGCGAGAGTACGTCTACATCTTTCCGGCCGTCTCTGCAATAATCAACCCCTGGGGAAAAACGTGGCGGGATTCGCGTGAATTCCGAGCATTGAACGGCAAATCGGAAATCACGCGATTTCAATACGGCGGAAAGGCCCGGAAAAGATGCTCAATCAGCGATACAAGGATTTCGTCGTCAGCCGGCTGCTTTCGAGCGTGCAGTCGGCGGCCGAGTACATCGGCGGCGAGCTGAACATGGTGCGCAAAGACCATCACGAGGTCCGCGGCAAACTCTGTCTCGCCTTTCCCGACACCTACACCATCGGCATGAGCCATCACGGCCTGCAAGTGCTCTATTTTCTGATGAACGGGCGCGACGACTGGGTTTGCGAGCGGGCTTTTACTCCCTGGCACGACATGGAAGAGCAGCTTCGCCGGCACGAAGCGCCGCTCTACAGCCTCGAAACGTTCACGCCGCTCGACCAGTTCGACGTGCTCGGCTTCACGCTGCAGTACGAGATTTCGTTCGTCAACGTCCTGACCATGCTCGACCTGGGGCGGATCCCGCTCCACTCGACCGAACGGACGCTCGCGCATCCGCTGGTGATCGCCGGTGGTCCGTGCGCCCAGAACCCCGAACCACTCGCCCCCTTCGTCGATGTGTTCGTCACCGGTGATGGCGAACCGAGTTTGCCGCTCATCTGCGATCTGTGGCTGGAGCTGAAGACCGACGCCCTCTCGGCCGGTCGGCCCACCACGGGTGAAGCCGGCCGCGGCGAGCGCGAGGAATTGTTGGCCCAACTGGCGGCCCGACTCCCCTTCGCTTACGTGCCGCGGTTCTACGAGCCCCAGTACAGCGAGCGGCAGCATGGCGGCGACGGACGGCTGATCGCGCTGCGGCCGACGCGGGGGGAAGCGCCCGCCACCATCGAACCTTCAGTGATCGATGACCTCGACGCGATCCCGCTCCCCAAGGCGCCGATCGTACCCTTCGTCGAGTGCGTCCACGATCGGATCGCGATCGAGATCATGCGCGGCTGCCCTTGGCAATGCCGCTTCTGTCAAAGCACGGTGATCAAGCGGCCGTTGCGCATCCGTTCGGTCGAAACGATCGTCGAGGCCGCGCTGGCGGCGTATCGCAACACGGGCCAGACCGAGATCTCGCTCCTTTCGCTCTCGACCAGCGACTACCCACACTTCGAACAGCTCGTGCATCGGATGCGGGAGACGTTCCAGCCCTTGGGCGTGAAGATCTGCCTCCCCAGCCTGCGCGTCAACGAGCAGCTCAAGAGCGTGGCTGAGCTGATGTCGATGTTTGGCGATTTGTCGGGCTTGACGCTCGCACCCGAAGTCGCCCGCGACGACATGCGTGAACAAATCCGCAAGAAGATCACGAACGAAGACTTGTACAACGGTTGTCGCCAGGCATTCCACCATGGCTGGCAACAAGTAAAGCTTTATTTTCTCTGTGGATTGCCGGGCGAGCGCACTGTGGATCTCGACGGCATTGTCGAGATGGCCGAGACGATTTCGACAATTGGCCGCGAGGAGACCGGCCGTTACCCGAAGGTTACCGCGAGCGTATCGAATTTCGTGCCCAAGGCCCACACGCCGTACCAGTGGAACGGAATGCAGAGTCGCGAGTATTTCCAGCGCGCGCACCAGCACCTGCGCTTGCGGCGGCGGTTGCGGTCGGTGCAGGTCAAGTGCCATCAGGTTGAGACGAGCCTGTTGGAAGGCGTCTTGAGCCGGGGCGATCGGCGCGTGGCCGAGGCTCTGGAACTGGCGTGGCGACGCGGCGCGCGGCTCGACAGTTGGCGCGAGCATTTTCAGCCCGACCTCTGGTGGCAGGCGCTTTCCGACTGTGGCATCGACCTGGCGAGCACGGCCCATCAACCATACCCACTCGATGCAAAGCTGCCCTGGGACCACCTCAACGTGAAGAAGGGCCGCGCCTATCTGGAAAAGGAGCAGAATCGCGCGGTCGCGCAGCTCGCCGCGATGGCCGAGGCCCAATGACGCAACCTCGCTCTAGACTTCACGCGGCCATCGCGGGCGTCACCTTCAGACGCCTGCCGACGCCGGCATCGCAGTTGCAATGCCAGACAACTACACCAGCTCTTCGACCACGCGCCGATCGTCGAGCAGGTACATCGGCCTCCCGTGGCGGTCGGGGATCGTCGTGGCGGGGTCGATTTCCAGGCCGTGGTAGAGTGTGGCGAGCACCTGTTGCACGGTCACGGGCCGGTCCTGGGCAACCTCGCCGCGTGCGTTGGTACTGCCGATCACCTGGCCCATCCTCAGACCGCCGCCGGCCAACAAGGCCGACATGACCGGCTCCCAGTGGTCGCGGCCCGCGCTGGCGTTGACGCGCGGCGTGCGGCCGAATTCACCCCACATCACCAGTGAACAGTCGCGGTCCAGCCCGCGCTGGTGCAGGTCTTCGACCAAGGCCGCCACCGCCTGGTCGACCATCGGCAGTTGCCCACGCAAGTGCCCAAAGTTGTTTCCGTGCGTGTCCCAGCCGCCAATGGCCAAAGTCACGCAGCGCACACCCGCCTCGATCAGCCGGCGAGCGGTAAGGAAGTTGGTGGCCTTGCCGTAGCGTTCGACCGTCTTTGGGTCTTCTTGATTCAGGTCCAAGGCGTCGCGAGTCTTGGGGGCGGTGATGATTTCGAAGGCCCTCGCCGCGAAAGCGTCGAGTCCGTCCATCGCACCCGATGCGTCGGCATCGCGGCGCAGCCGGTCGAATTGCCCCAATAAGTCGCGGCGGTCGTGCAGCCGGTCGAGCGAGACCTGGCCGTTGAGGCTCAAATTGGCGAGCCCCGGTCCGTCGGGCACGAACGGCTTATGGGCTGCGCCGGCGTAACCTGAGTCGGTGCCAATGGGCGTGCCCATCAGGCTTACGTAGGGGGGCACTTGCGTGTCGGCCGGGCCGCGCAATTTGGAAAGGATCGCACCCACGCCAGGCCGGCCCCCTTGCTGCTGACCGACGCGTTCGCCGTAACCGCTCATCAATAGCGCCGATGCGTGTTCCGACACGGCGCCGGTCACCGAGCGGATCACCGCCAGCTTGTCGGCGATCGCGGCGTGCCTGGGCAAGTGCTCGCAGAAGTCCATGCCAGGCACACGGCTCGTGATGGGTCGAAATTCACCGCGGTACTCAGCCGGGGCATCTGGCTTGAGGTCGTAGGTGTCCATGTGGCTTGGCCCACCGGGCAGCCAAATCATGATCACCGATTTGTGCCGCGAAGCTTTGCTTTCAGCGCGCAACAGGTTGGGCAGCGTCAGACCACCCATTGCCAAACCGCCGATGCGGAGAAAATCGCGGCGCCTCACGCCATCGCAAAACTGCCGCCGCTGGCCGAAAATCGTGAGCATGACTCCATTCTCCGAGGGTGGGCCGGAAGGAATTCAACCAGCCGCCATTATCGAGAACGACGCGGAGCTAAGTCAACATGCGGTCCGAAAGACAAAACGGCCGCCAACGTCGAAACAGGGGCCGATTGGCTGACAGCGGCGGACTTCAATTGCCACGTGGAGCGTCTCGCCACTGTCGGCCGCCAATTCGAGCGCAAGGTAGGGATTGTTCACCGGGGTAGTCGAAAGCACGCCCAGTCCGGTCGCGGAGACATTTCGCACGACCAGGAAGAACTCGTCGCCGACGGGCCGCAATTGATCGTCGAGCGCTATGGCCCTCGCGGAGAAAGTCACCGAAAGACGCGGTGATTCGCGCCGCTCGACGATGGGCTCGTACGACGATACCAGGTTCCGCACATGCTCGATCACGGCGCTGGTTGGACGTCGCAGGTTTGGCGTGTGAAAGCCCGTCGGCGCGGTCTTGTGAGAAAGCGTCGCTGCCTTAGCAGTGAACAGACTCGAGAACGCGGGAAACTCAACCGTCGCGGGAGGCATGGATTTTTCTCACCGTGCCCCATGTGGTAGAATCATAGCGAAACGTAGCTCACGATTGGTCTTTCGTCATTCGGTGATTGGTTTTTTTGGATTGTGTCGATCGCGCCGCACCTGTGGTCGGCGATTCGTTGCACAACAAATGACCATCGACCAATGACAAATGGCCAGACAAATGACCAATCCCCACGTTGCCCGGATTGTGCTCTACCCGATCAAGTCGCTCGACGGCGTAGCGGTCGAGCGCGCCCGCGTGCTGGCAAATGGGGCGTTGGAACACGATCGGACCTTCGCGATCCGCGACCCTGAAGGACTGTTCGTCAACGGCAAGCGGACGCCCGCCGTGCATACCCTTCGTTCGACGTTCGACTTCACGCGGCGCACCGTATCGTTCGACGTGGGGTCGCATGAAGGGCGGCCTCGCAGTTTCGATCTCGACACCGATCGGGCTGAAGTGGAGCGCTGGTTAGGTACTTATTTCGCGCTGGCCGGCCCCGCGCGGCTTGTCGAGAATTCCGCGGGCGGTTGGCCCGACGACACTAACGCGCCTGGCCCCACTGTGGTAAGTACCGCGACGTTGCAGGCCGTGGCCGGTTGGTTCCCTGGTATTTCGCTCGACGAGGTGCGGCGACGATTCCGGGCCAACCTTGAAATCGACGGCGTCGAGCCGTTTTGGGAAGACCGGCTGTATCGCGAAGCGGGCCAGACCATCAGTTTCGAAATCGGCCCTGTGCGGTACCATGGCACGAACCCGTGCCAACGTTGCGTCGTCCCCAGCCGCGACACGCTGACGGGCGACGTCACGTCGCAGTTTGCCCGGACATTCCTCGCGCAACGCGAACGCACACTGCCACCCTGGGCCGAACGTTCGCGGTTCGACCATTTCTATCGCCTGGCCGTGAATACTCGATTGGTGGAAATCGCCGATGAGGACACGATTCGCCTGGGCGATACCGTGCGAATCATCCATTGATTTCCGGCCGGCATCGATGCCGCATTTTTTCCAGCCACGCGAAGAAAGGCATCTTGACGCGCGTACACTAGAGCGATAAACTTCGCTTACTGAACGAATGAACAAATCGCACTTCGGCATCAATCCCACTCGGTAAAACGGAGGACCGACTCATGCTCGTTTTGACCCGCAGAACGAACGAAACCATCGTCGTTGACGGCCGAATTACTATCACCGTCGTGCAGATTCAAGGTGGCGGCGTGCGGCTGGGTGTGGAAGCGCCGCGCGAGGTTCGCGTCAATCGCGGCGAGATCGAAGCCAAGATTGCCCGCCACCGCAATGCGCCGTCGGCGGTGAGCGCGGCCTGATGCACTTTCAGGTATCCCTGATGGGTGGTAGCGGAACTCATGAGATTTCCGATCCGAAGTCTCACGAGATCGATGACCCATCAAGGCATGGCCGACAGGTTACTAGGCCGACAGGTTACTAGGCCGACCGAGTACAATGCCGGCATGCCGACCGTTCCCGCGTCGTCGCCGCGTGCCGCCTACATCCACGTGCCGTTTTGCGCGCGGCGGTGTGGTTATTGCAATTTCACGCTGATCGCGGGGCGCGATGAACTGGTCGAGCGGTACCTTGTCGCACTCGAGCGCGAGCTCACCTGGCTCGAGCGGCCTCGGCAGGTCGAGACGTTGTTTATTGGTGGGGGCACGCCGACGCACCTCGCGCCGGCGGCGCTGGCCGCGCTGCTGGCGCTGGTCCGCGAGTGGTTCGTGCTTGGACGGGATTACGAATTCAGCGTCGAAGCCAACCCGGCGGGGTTGGACGACAAAAAGCTCACCATACTGGCCGAGCACGGCGTGACGCGCATCAGCCTGGGCGCCCAATCGTTCAATGCCGCGAAGCTTCGCAGGCTCGAACGCGATCACGAGCCGGCCGACGTAGTGCGCAGTTTCGAATTGGCCCGGCGGCGGATTCGGTCGGTGTCGCTCGACTTGATTTTCGCGGCACCCGACGAAACTCCGGTCGGCTGGAGGAAGGATTTGGCCGCGGCGCTGGAGTTAGGGCCGGACCATGTTTCGACCTATGGCCTCACATTCGAACGCGGTACGACGTTTTGGGGTCGGCTGCTTTCGGGCCAATTGGCGCGCGCCGAAGAAGAAACCGAGCGGGCAATGTATGCCACGGCGATCGACGCGCTTTCCGCCGGTGGTTTCGAGCACTACGAGGTCTCGAATTTTGCCCGCCCGGCGCAGCGCTGCCGGCACAACGAAGTCTACTGGGCGGCCGACGAGTACTACGCGGCCGGTCCCGGCGCCGCCCGTTACGTGGCTGGAAGCCGCGAAGTGAACCATCGCAGCACGACCACCTGGCTCAAGCGGGTCATGGCAGGCGAGTCGCCGGTGGCCGAGAGCGAAACGCTCGCACCGGAAAATCGTGCCCGTGAGGCGTTGGTGCTCGCTTTACGAAGGCTGGAGGGAGTCGAGCGGCAGGCCTTCGCCCGCCGCACTGGTTTCGAGATTGACCAGTTGGTTGGTCTTGCTTTGGAGCGCTACGTTGCCCTGGGGTTGCTCATCGACGATCGTAATCGTGTGCGGTTGACACGTGAAGGGTTATTCGTCAGCGATGCGATTTGGCCGGCGTTCCTGAAGGCTTCAGGGCGTACACCTTGACACTGGCTGCGAAATCATTGGGATTGTGCCGCCGCAGCACAGCGGTCAGTTGCTGGTGCAGCCCGGGCGAGCAGTCGCCGGCCGTGCCGGGCGAACAACAAGCGGCCTGCCCTTCGACCAGCGCGTAGGCGTTCAGGTCGGCCCCGGTGTCGACGACATCTACCTGGTTCAGACCGGCGGCATGCAGTCCCTCGCGGTAGGCGTCGATCGAGATTGCCCCCGCGATGCAGCCGATGTATGCGGCCAGATCGTCACGTACCTCGTCGGGCATCGGCCGCTTGAGTGCGATGTCGCTGGCCGCCAGGCGTCCGCCCGGCTTCAGTACGCGGGCAATCTCGCGAAACACGGCCGGCTTGTTGGCCGCGAGATTGATCACGCAGTTGCTGATCACGCAATCGACACTTGCCTCGGCCAGCGGCAGTGAGTCGATCTTCGCCAGGTGGAACTCGACGTTCGTAGCGCCCGCCTTGGCCGCGTTGCGGCGGGCGAGGTCGAGCATATCGGGAGTCATGTCGATGCCGATGACTTTGCCGGCGAGCCCGACCTTGGCCGCCGCAAGCAGCACGTCGAAACCTCCGCCACAGCCCAAATCGACCACCGTCTCACCCGGCCTCAGGCTGGCCAGCGCGGTCGGGTTGCCGCACGACAACCCCAGGTTCGCCTCGTCGGGCACGGCCGCCATATCGCTTGCCGAATAACCGAAGGCCTCAGCCACCTGCCGCACACCCTGTTGTTGGCTCGAAAGGCCGCTCGTCGCCGCGCGCCCATATTGCAGCCGCACCGCTGCTTCGAGATCCGTCATGTCGCACCTCGTGTCTACCGCGAGCCGCTTAATTAAGGGAAAGGATTCCCAGGCCATCATTGCCGCGAACATATCAATAAGCGGCAAGGCGGACAAGCGCTCTGGCGTCACGACGCAGCACTAGTCTTTAGCAACGGGCGCGGTATCTTCCGTCGGTTTCGTGTCCGAAGCCGGCGCGTCGGCCGACTCGGAAGGGCCATCCGCCTGGCGAATGGCAGGACCAGTGGACGAAGGTTGTCCAAAACGGCGCTCGCGATACAGAATCAACCCGTGCGCTCCGTGGTAGAGCCCGCCGCATTCCAGGTCGTCACCTTCGGTCGCCTCGAAAGCATCGAGCAAGAACTCCAGCGCCCTCGTCATCCAAGGCTCGCGGAGCTGCTCGTCGGTCATGGCGACCGTTAGGAACTCGAACATGTGTCCGGACGAGTTGATTCGCAACGCGAGGTCGGGTGAGCTGGCAGGCCGCTTGAAGAACTCAGTCGAGAATCCGCCGTCGGGTTGCTGGCAAGCCTTGGCGTCCTCGATCGCCTTCTTGATCTTGTCGTCGGCCGCTTGCCAACCGCCAGTGAGTTTGTTGCCCTCGGCCAGGTAACGGTTCAGGGTTACCGTGATGCCGTACATGCGGTGCGTGCCGCCACACGCGCTGACATTCAGATCCTGGGCCGATTCCATGGCGACCAGTTTTTCAATGGTCCATTCCTTGCCGTCACTCGCCGACCAGCGGGTGTCGAGAGGCAAGTAGGTACTGAAACCCATCAAGGTCCAGGTCGCTTCCATTCCTTCATGGACGTCCCATTGAGCCTGGGTCAACAGATCGGCGATGGTGAAATCCTGGCCGCGCACGGTGATCGGCGTCTTGATCGGCATACCGCATTGCGAGAGATAGCCGAGCCACTGGTCGTCGTGCCCCTCGCCTGTCTTGCTGCCCGGATCGACGATGTCTTTCAATCCCTTTTCGCCCGGTACCAGTTCCCAGCCCTTCAATTCGTGGCCGGACAATATCCATTCGAGCGCCGGCACCAGCTTTCCATCGTCGTTGATCAGCAAATCGGGCCCGTAGGCCAACACGCCGTGTACGATTTGCCAGGCGCTGTTCGTCTGTGGGCTCATGTGGCGATCGCGGTTCATCTCGATCACTCGGTCGAGCTTTTCGCGCAAAGCATCTTCATCGTTCGTCGCCAGCGGAGCTTCAGCGCCAAACGTGCTCGTGGCCGCAACCGATGACGTGGCAGGATTATCGCCTGGCTTGTTGCAACCGGCGGCGAGCAACCACACGAGAGGCCATGTCCATCGACAACGCGGAGCCAAGGCGAGAGCATGAATGCGCATGGGATAGAGCTCGCAGGGGGGGCGATCCGTGACGCGACCGAGCATCCGTTCGGGCGGCATCGCGATTTTTGGAAGGCGGGAGCCCAAGTCGGGGGGGACGACCTGGCCACGAGTCATTGTAACTACCCGTCAGCACCGTGCTCACCGCAATGAACATACCACGCAAATGCCACATAATCCAGCCGACGGCGAAATTTGCGGCGTTTGGGTAATTCGCCGCGAGATTGCCGGACGATGACCCATTTGGACAACGGAACGTTGGTTTCGGCAGTTTCATCCACCTTAATTTCCGCACTTCAAAATGAACGATCGCCGCCGCTTATTGATCTTGTCGGTGCTGGTATTGTCAGGTGTATCGTTTGCGGCGGTCGCCGTCACCGCGTACCACTTGGCGCCCGCCGAGGCGAAACTTGTGCAACGCCCGTTGGCCGAGTCGTTGCGATTCGCGGTCGGAAGCACGGCGGTTGTCGTATTCGCGGGCGCGACCCTGCTTTTGCGGGCCAGCCAACCTTTCATCCGCCGACTTCAAGAGAGCGAAGCGCAAACGCGGGCAATCGTCGAAGCGGCCGTCGACGGCCTGATCACGACCGATGATCGCGGGATCGTATGCTCATTCAATCCGGCGGCCGAACGGCTCTTCGGATACTCGGCAGCCGAAATCGTCGGCCAAGATGTCGTCGTGGTCATCCAACGGCAAGAACCCGTCGGCGGTGACGACGCCTCCTCCACGCGACGTTCGTCGGCCGGTGGGCGCCGGGTCACGAGCGGCGTGGAAGCGACCGGGCGCCGCCGCGACGGCTCGACCTTTCCCGTCGAGCTGTCGATCGGAGAGCACCATCAGGGTGAGCGGCCCATGCAAACGACAGTGGTTCGCGACATCACCGACCGCAAGCAAGCCGATGACCGGACGCGGGCCCACATGGAGCGATTGCAGTCGGTGACCGAAAGCCTCGAAGCCAAGGCCGCCGAGTTGGCGCGGGCCAACCAGGAGCTCGACGATTTCACTTATGTCGCTTCACACGACTTGAAGGAACCGCTCCGCGGCATCAGTTCCTACTGTGGCATTCTGCTCGAAGAGTACCAGACTAAACTGGATGACAATGGCCGCCGCATGATGAGCACGCTGGTGGCCCTTTGCCGACGACTCGACGACCTGATCGACGATCTGTTGACCTACTCACGCGCCGGACGCGCGCCGGAGTGTGCCGACACCGATCTCGATGAAGTGCTCGACGGCGTTCTCGAAACGCTGGGACCGGCGATCGACGCGCGTGGCGGTGTGGTGCGGCGGTTGGACATCCTTCCTCGCGTCGAGGCCGACCCCACGCTCCTGGGCATGGTGCTCTCGAACTTGATCTCCAATGGGTTGAAATTCAACGACCATGATCCGCCAGTGGTCGAAATTGGCTGCCTGGAAGGCGAACCGCTGACGATCTTCGTCCGCGACAATGGCATCGGCATCGCCGAAAAGCACCACGAGGCGGTCTTCGCGATGTTCCGCCGCTTGCACGGCCGGCAAAAATACGAAGGCACCGGGGCGGGGTTGTCGATCGTCCGCCGGATCGTCGAACGGCATGGCGGCCGGGTTTGGCTTGAGTCGTCATTGGCAAGCGGCTCGACCTTCTTCTTCACATTGCCGCCGGCACGCCGCACCGTAGCGGAGCCGCCGCGGCGCGGCGAATTGGTCCTGGGCGCGGCCGGGCAAGGCAGATGATGAACACCATCATTGATACGATCGAGACCCAGCGTCCTGCGGCAAGCCGCACATGGCGCGTGCTGCTGGTTGACGACAACGAGGCCGACCGGGTCCACCTGGCATGGCTCATGCGCCGCGGATTCGGCCGCGGCGTCGAGATCGTCGAAGTGGAAGACGGCGCCACGGCATTGGCGCGGCTGGCCGGCGAGTCGTTCGACCTGGTGCTGGTCGATTACCTGCTGCCCGACATGAATGGTCTCGACGTGCTCGATGGTTTGCGCGAGCTGGCCCCGGATGCGGCCACGATTTTCATGACCGGACAGGGCAACGAGCGGATCGCCGCCGAAGCCATCAAGCGCGGCGCCCACGATTATTGCGTCAAACGCGATTTGGCCTGGGAAGGGCTCGAGCGGACAATCACACAGGCGATGCGCACGGCGAAACAGAGGCGGCAGCAAGCATCGACTGTCCGGCAGTTGCACCGCACTCACGACGAGCTCGACCATTTCGTCCGCGCCTTGTCGCACGACATGAGCGCCAACTTCATGCTCTTGGACAGTTCCTTTCGGCAGCTCAAGCGGTCGTGCGACGAGAAGCCGATGGCGGGCCTGACCAAGGGGCTGACCCACGTCGAGGCTTGCTTGAAGGAATCGAAGCGATTCGTCGACGACCTGGTGACCTTGGCGCGCACCGGGAGCGTGCAGATGGAGCCGGCCCGCGTCGAGCTTGCGAAACTGGTGTCCGATGTGCTCTACGAGCAAGAGGAGCTGCTCGCCGAACGCGGAGTCGAACTTGAAGTGAGTCACGACTTGCCGGCGGTCTGGTGCAACGAGGGCCGGATCAAACAGGTGTTTACCAACCTGGTTCGCAACGCCGTGCGGCACGGTTGCGATCCGAAGCAACCGCGAATAACGATCGCCCGCGTCAAACCACCCCGTTCCGATGGCTCGCCGGGTTTCGCCTGGCTGCAAGTCCATGACAATGGCCCCGGCATCCCCGCCGAGTCGCGCGAGGAGATCTTCCTACCCGGCAAGCGGCTGCCCGGCGCGCACGAGTCGGGGTCGGGCATGGGGTTGGCGATCGTTCGCAAGATCATCGAGCACTACGGCGGCACGATCTTCGTCGATGCGGACTGCCTACAGGGCACTGCGATGGTGTTCTCGCTGCCGGCGGTGTGACGCACGCTGCCGGGACCTCCAGGCGACCTGGGAGAAGGCGGCACCGATGCACCACATCTGCTATGATGAACAGAGAGTTGGTTTTGCATCCGCGTTCGAGGCGCCACGTGCCGGGATGGACCATTCTTCGCTTTGTTCTGTTGGTTCGGGCTGGTACAATGATCGTACTGCTTCGCCCACCTTCCTGCCTCCGGTCGCGTCGCCATGCTCGCCTTCCACGATCGCCCCTGTCGTCTGTGTGACGGCATCAGCCGCCGCGAATGGCTGCGGATGGGTGGACTGGGGGCCTTCGGCCTTTCGTTGCCGGCGCTTTGGCAAACCCGCCAATCGGTCGCCGCGCCGGTGGCCATCGAGGGAAATCCACACAAGGCGAAATCGTGTATCGTGCTGTTCCTGCTGGGCGGGCCTCCACAGCACGAGACCTGGGACCCAAAGCCCGACGCGCCGGTGGAAATCCGCGGTGAATTCAAACCGATTGCCACGCGCACGCCAGGGCTGACGGTTGGCGAGCTCATGCCACGGACGGCCGAACTGACCGACAAAATCGCAGTGATCCGCTCGTTGTCAACCAACGATAACGCCCACTCGTCGAGCGGCTATTGGATGCTCACAGGCACGCCGCATCAGCCGATGAACTCCGAGAATGGCACGCTGGGGGCGCCCAACGATTGGCCGTGCGTTGGCGCCGTGGTCAAGCACCTGCGGTCGCGCGATGCCGGCCTGCCCGCCACGGTGGTCCTGCCGGAACATATCTGGAATACCGGCGGCATTCCTTGGCCTGGGCAAAATGCGGGGTGGCTGGGGCGCAAGGCCGATCCTTGGCTCTTGAATTGCGACCCGTCAGCGGCCGATTTCCAGGTGCCGGGGCTGAGCCTGCCGGTTGAAGTGTCGCCGGAGCGATTCGCCTCGCGGCAGTCGCTCTTGGACACACTGTCGCGCCACCTCGACGCCGCGCAAGCCAGCGGCGGCGGGCGATTCAACCTGCAGCGCCGGCAAGCGATCGAGCTCTTGGCATCGCCACCGGCCCGGCAGGCGTTTGAGCTGAATCGCGAACCGGCCGCGCTGCGCGAGCGGTACGGCATGAACCGTTTCGGCCAGAGCGTGCTGTTGGCGCGGCGAATGGTCGAGGCGGGCGTATCGCTCGTGCAGGTGAACTGGACGCGGTTCAAGGAAGACACCGCCGTCAACCCTGCCTGGGACACACACGCGGCCAACGCCGCGCGGCTCAAATCGCCCCTGATGCCGGTGATGGACCTGGCCTATACGGCGCTCTTGGAAGACCTTGCCCAGCGCGGGCTGCTCGATGAAACCCTGGTCGTGTGGATGGGCGAATTCGGCCGCTCGCCAAAGATCAACCCGTCGGGAGGGCGCGACCACTGGGGCTACGTTTTTTCGGCCGCGCTGGCCGGCGGCGGCATCCGTGGCGGGCAGGTCTACGGCGCGTCGGACGCGATCGGCGCGTATCCCAAGGACAATCGTGTGGGCGCCCATGACTTCGTGGCCACAATCTTCCATTGTTTGGGCATTTCTGCCGGCACTGAGCTGGCCGACCCGCTCGGCCGGCCAATGGTCGTAAGCCGGGGCGAGGTACTGAGGGCATTGCTGTAATTCGCGTCAAATCGGCGATTCCGTTCGCTTCGGACTGCCGCACCCCAAAGAGCCGCTAAAACAACGTCGCCTGTGAGCTCGTCTCGCCAGGTTCGAGGCCGAGGTGTTCATAGGCGGCGGGGGTGACCTTGCGACCACGGGGCGTGCGAACGACAAGCCCGGTGCGCAGCAGGTACGGCTCGACTTCGTCCTCCAAGGTATCGGGGGCGGTGTTCATCGTATGGGCCACGGCTTCGACACCGGCCGGGCCGCCGTGGAACACGCGGATGATCGTCTCAAGATACTTGCGGTCCTGAGAGTCAAGCCCGTGCGGATCGATTCCCTGCATCTCCAAGGCGGCCTTGGCGATGGCCAATGTGATCCGGCCGTCGGCCTTACTGGTGGCGTAGTCGCGCACCCAGCGCAGCCGGTTGTTGGCCAGCCGGGGCGTGCCGCGGCTGCGCGTGGCGATCTCGACGGTCGCCTCGGGCACGATCGGCGAACCGAGCTTGGCGGCGTTGCGCAGGACGATCTCGGCCAATTCCTCGACCGTGTAGAAATCGAGGTGTTCGCGCATTACGAACCGATCGCGCAAGGGGGCGGAGAGCAACCCGGTACGAGTCGTGGCGCCAATCAACGTGAAAGGGCGCAGAGTCATGTTGATTGTGCGGGCGTTGACCCCCTCGCCAAGGGCGATGTCGATGCGAAAGTCCTCCATCGCCGGGTAAAGGAACTCTTCGACCGCCTTCGGCAAGCGATGGATTTCGTCAATGAACAGGACCGAGTGCTGCTCGGCGTTGGTCAGGTATGGGATCAGGTCCTTGGGGGCGTCCAGCGCGGCGCCGCTGGCAATCTGCAGCGTCACACCCAACTCGCGGGGAATGACCGTGGCGAACGTCGTCTTGCCCAAGCCCGGCGGGCCGTCGAAAAGGATGTGTCCCAACACGTCGCCCCGCTTCCGCGCCGCGTCGAGCGCGATTTCGAGCCGGGCGAAGACCTCCCGCTGGCCGACCATGTCGCGCATCCTCTGCGGCCGCAGGTTGCCGTCTTCCTCGGCGTTCTCTTTGCTTCGGAACTCGCGGTCGAGCGTTTCTTCGTCGTCGTTGGATTCCAGTATCGGTTCGCGGGCCAAGTTTCCTCCGTGAAATGCGAGTAATTGGCGTGGGGATCAACTTCACGTGGCCGAAAATGAAACGTTCACGGTGGCTGGGGCAGAGCGTCAGCGATGCCCCGGTCGTTCATTGGCCGGCGCATCGCTGACGCTCTGCCACAAGCCATCACTTTATTTCTCGCGGCAAAAGGTCTCTTTTTCGGCCGCATCAAATTACACATGGTACAGAATAACAAAACCCGGGCTTCTTGAGCAGCGCCGTGTACTCGAAGGCACTTGCATTGGGTATTCCCTTCGAAGCCAATCTGGGGCACAATGGCCGAAAAGTCGCAAAACCAAAGGGAGTTCAAGACATGGGAGCACACAAGTCGACCGTCAACCTTCGGAAGAAGATCAAGCGCCGATTGAAAAACGAGCGGACGAAAGCGCGCGCTTCCGAAAAGCGAAATGCGGCCGCGGGAACCTGAGCCTGGCCGCTGTCGATCGGTCCTTATTCCGCCGCGGTGCGGCGTGGGCCTTTGGTCCTCGCTTCGACGGTACACCAAAGCACGCGAATCTCTTGCCATCGCTCATGGTGAGGCCGCAAGCCGGCGGCGTTCATGATCCGCTCGACATGGAACCACGCCAACGGCACGTCGCGGTCGATGCGACCCAGGTCGCGCACCAGCACCGAATAGTTGAACGGCAGCTTATGGCTGAACGCCCGCGAGGTCATTGCCACCTCGGCGATGAGCGTTCGGACTTCAATCCCCAAGGGCGAGATGGCGCGCTTCTGTAAACGGGCGCGATAACGGGTCGCCCAGTCGCGTCGCACGTCGACCAGGTCGTCGACCTGACAAGCCGCGCCAATTTCTTCAAGCAATCGCCAGGCGGGCACGTCGTTGCCGCGCACGACGGCCCGTAATCGGGGGACCGAAACGCCCTTCAGGCCTTCCTGGCGCAGCCGTCTGGCCAAGGGGGCCAGGCCGCCTGCAGACTGGGCCAAAAGCGCGAGCATCTGCCGCACGGTGGGGGGCGACTGCCACGCCGAACGTTGCCGCTGGCGTTCGGCAAGCCGTTCATGAACCAACTCCACGCGCTGCCGGCCGGCGTGGTGCAACGCTTCAAGAATTCGCGAGCGGGCTGTGTCCAACAGACGCTCGACACCGCGTTCGATTCGCTGGTATTCGAGGCTGGAATAACCCAGGATCGTCGGCACGTCGCGGAATTGAAAACCGTACAACTCTCGAGTCAAACGCAGGTCGCTGCGCGTCTCGGGACGCCGGCGGCGAGTGAATTGTTCGCGCCGGCGGCGCCACAATGCGAGCCATTGCTCCTGTTCCTCCGGGTTCTCCGCCAGCGCCGCGGCCAGGCCGGCGGGATAGGCTCGGATCGAGTAATAGCCGTCTTCCTCGATGTACTTGATAATTCGCGCCGGTTTCTTGCCGCCGATTCCGAACAGGTCGGCCAGCTCGCGGCGCGCGATACCGCGCGCCAGGCGCCGCTGCTTCAAACGTGCGCCGAATTCGTCGCGAGGCCGCCGGCGTTGTTGCTCTTCGTCACTTCGCCAGAGTTTTTGCAGCGATCGCCACTCGGCGTCGTCGCGGGCCAGCGCCTTGGCCGCCTTGGCCACCGCCGGCCAGGGCGGCAACTCAAGGTAGTGCAAGCGGCGGAACGCCGCCGACGTGAGGCCCAGCTTCAGCAGCTTGCTCGTGGGATGGTTCGCCCGCGCGCACCAGACGCACAGCTCGGCCCAGGCTTCGGGATAACCACGATCGATAAATCGGCGGCGCTCGGCGGCGTGCCACAGCGAAGCGGCGACTCGTGTTTCCTCCTGTACGGCGCGGCAAAGTTTTTCGACCAGCGGCCAGGGAAGCGGAAAATTGCCGCGGCGGTACTCCCACAGCGTGCTGGGGCTAATGCCGACTCGTTTGGCCAGTTCGCGTGCAGAGCCTGCTCGCAATTCGAGCCGGGCAATGAATTGCTCCAAAGTCTTGCACGGTCCTGTGTAAATATCGAGTAATCGTTCGATCTGGTCCTGGGCCACCTCGCGCCGCTGGCAGAAGTTGACGAAGCGCAATAGCGTCTGACGCGTCGGCGTATGCACGCCTAGTTCCAGGTCGCGCATCGTGCCGCGGCCGATACCCGAGCGGCGCGCGAATTCCAGCCGGGTCATGTCGAGCGTCGCGGCGCGGATTTGGACGATCGTTCGCGCCAGTGGAGGCGCGCTGGCGGCGCGAACCAACGCTCGCTGGCGCAAGTGCTTGTTGCGCAGTGCATGACCGCTCAGGCTGGCGTGCCCGTTGGTCCTCGATTCACGCGGCATGGCTTCCTCGTGGCGGGCGTGCGGCCCCGCACCCGCGGGGCCGACGTGGGAACTCATGGCGGGACGACGCAGGGTAAAGCGGTAGCCAAGGCTATCGGGTGCCAAGCGTCGCGATCTTGCGGACGGATGCTATCATATCAACCGTTTCTTATGTGTCTATGGTAATTCGTTGATAGGCCGAATGCAACAAGCTGGTTTTGCTCGGAGCGGCCGATAATGAGACCTTTGCAACGGAGACCAGGTGGCTGGCGGCAGAGCGTCAGCGATGCACCTTGCCGAAGCTTATTCCAGGACGCGGAGCAGCTCGATCCGGTCGATCAGCGCGGAATCATCGAGCGCGTTTGGAGCCATACCGGTCAATGTGAAATCGCCGCAGTCCTTCCACAAATCGACCGTCACGGCGGTCCAAGTCTTGGGGACGTCGGGCGAAATCTCCGTCGCGGGCCAACGGCTGGTGTTCTTGCCGCTCACGTAACGGCGCAGTGGTTTATCGGCAGGGGGCCAGGCACCGTCCGCGGCCAGCTCCAGCATCACTCCGATTCCCGCCTCCGACTTCCAAGCGAACCGCAGATAGCGGAACTCGCCCGGCTGCGGTTTTTCCCTGATGTGGTAGCTCCAACCCGGTCGGCGCGCCGCCTGACGACCGGGAAGGCGTTGGGCTTGCCTAGGGACGAACGCGACGCGCAGCGAGGCGCCGCCGGAGAATGGGTCGACCGTAGAAAGGGAGGCCGCGCCCTTCTCCTCTCCTTCGTTGAGCGCGTCTACAAACTCCGGCTCGTCGTCGAACAGCACAATCCCTGAGGGCTCGACCGCCCCCAGCGACTCACGTAAGAACGCAAACAGGTTCGCCAGATCTTGCGGGCTCAACTCCTTTTCCAGGCCATCGGGCATCAGCGACCGGGCCGAGGCTCGCATCTCGTCGATATTCTCGCGTAAGATGGTGTCGGTTTGGCCCTTCTCACGGCGCAGCGTAACGCTGGTGGCCGTCTCCGCCGCGAGAACTCCGGAGAATACTCGCCCGTCTTGAGTGGCGACCGTGTACAAGGTGAACCCCGAGGCAATGGCGCCTGAGGGGTCGAGCACGTCGGCCAGGAGCGTCGCGTCAGGCCGAACCCGAACACCGGCCAGGTCGGGTCCCACTTCAAAGCCCTTTTCGTTTAGACGGTGGCAGGCGGTGCAGTGTTTCTCGAACACCGCCCGCCCGCGATCGACGTCGCGCGGCAAGGTCAGCGCCGCTTGGTAACCCTTCAGCACCGCTGAACGGTCGTCGTCAGCCTTGCTTAGAATCGCATGAGCGCGACGGCGGATTTCAGGGTTGCTGTCGTCGAGCAATTGGGCGCGCCGAAGGCTGGTCAAGCTGGCCGGCGCGACCGTCTTATGCTCGATCGCATCGAGCAAGCCTGGCAAGCGGCTACGGCGCGCAAAGAGGACATCCAGAATCCGTTCTTGTACCTTCGGCGACAGAGTGCCCCAGTTGGCCAAAAGATCGTCTGCGACCTTTGGATCATCGCCTGAAGCCAAAGTGTCGACCGCGGCCAGTTGGAGCTCGGGCGGTCGCCGGGGATCGATAAGCGCCTGCGAAGCGCTCCGCAAACCCCAGGGGGCCGAATTCAACATCCGTAGCGCAGCGAGCCGGTCGGCCAACGCGCGCTGGGGATCGAGCGCGGCCAAAGCGGCGGCCGACCAGGCCTTGCGCATGGTCGGCGACTCCGCCAGTTTCACAAGCCCGGCAACCCGCAATGTCCGCTCGCGCACCGGGGCCGATGGGCTGGCAAACAAACGTTCCAAGGCCTGGTGGCCGGCTTCGGCTTCCAGCGTGGCCGACTTGCCGCGAGCCAGGCCGTCGAGCAAGCCGTCGAGCAAAGTGACTTCGAGTGCCGATCCGTCTTGCGATTTCAGATCGGCAATCGTCGTCAATAAACGCGCTACTTGCGCGTCGTTGTGCCGGGCGCCAATGGTCGAAGCCAGTCCTTGGAGCAATGCCGCCTCGCCGGGCGATGGTTTGGCGTCGTCCGCTGCGCGCAGGGAAAGTTGCAAAAGCTCGTCCGCCGTGAGAGCGGCGGAGCTGATGACCGCGACAGGCATCCAACGCTCTTGTCCATGCTCGGCTGCAAGTTGCGCAAGAGCCGCGAGCGCTCGTGGGTCGTTCGACTGGCCCAGGCTCAGGGCCAGTTGCAGGCGGACTTGCGGATCGGTGTCGGCCGTCATGGCGACGACCTTGTTCAGCAGCGGGCCAGACCTTGGCAACCAGGGGTCGGCCAGTCGTAAGGCGTGCAGCCGCACTCCAGGGGAACCGTCGTCCAGGGCCTGCTCGACATCGGCCGGCCGAAGCGCTTCCAGGCCGTCGAGCGTATAGAGCGCGTGCAGTCGGGCCTGCGGCGTACGGCCGTTGCGAACCAGCGCTCGAAGCGGCTCCTTCGCGGCCTTGTCGCCTCGCTCGGTAAGCAAGCGTTGCGCCGTTTCCCGCCGCCAGGCGTTGCCGGCGGAGAGCTCATCCACGAGTTTCTCCTCAGAAGCCCCCGCGAAATCGACCCCCACGGGTTTGCCCGCGTCCTTCGCGACAATTCGCCAGATGCGCCCGCGATCGTGTCCTTTGATCAAGCTCTCGACGTACTGTTGCTGCAAGAAGCGGGGAATCGCCGAGTAGTCTTCGATGATCTCGCGGTACATGTCGACCAGGTAGATTGCCCCGTCGGGACCAGTGGCCAGGTTCACTGGCCGGAACCATGAGTCGGTCGAGGTGAGGAATTCCGATTGTTCCTCTCCCGGCGCCCTTCGGACGCGGAAGCCCGCCTCTTCTCGTTCAACCGTGCCGCGGTGAACCAGGTTTCCCGCCGGCTCGCAGCAAAACAGATTGCCATGGTACGATTCGGGCAGGTCGTCGGCCCGGTAAATCATCTGTCCACACGCGGCTGTAAAATAGCCCTGGGGCGTGGTCTCGCTTTTGCCGTAGAACTTCACCCAGGCGGGATCTTTGCTGCGAGCCAGACGCCACGGATCGGGCTGGCTGCTCGGATAGACGCGGTTGTAATCGGCGGCATTGGCCACCCCCTCCGGCGCCGCGGCGAAGGGGTTACGCGCCAGGTAATGGTACGGTAATGGCACGGCATACATCGCATGGGGCGAAAGGAACCGGTCACCAAAATCGTCGAAAGTTTGCCCCAGCGTGCCGCTGGTTCCGGTGACCGGCTCGATCGTGCTGCCGTCGGGCTTGAAACGAAAGTCGGTATGCGCAATCCGCAACGGCCGCGGGAGCCGCGGTCCGGTGATTTCACCTTCGCCTCGCGCATACCAGGCCACGTAGATCCAATTGTCGAGTCCCCAGCAGGGGCTGTTGATGCCGCGATCCATGACCACCAAATCGAAGCCGGTAAAGAGGGTTTCGCGAACTTCGGCCTTCCCGTCGCCGTCGCGGTCGGCCAGGTAGATGATGTCGGGCGGGCATGTGACGATCAGGCCGCCACGGGCCGGAACCACGCCGTACATCGGCGGCAAGCGATCGGCCCAGACGCTGGCCCGATCCATTCGGCCGTCGCCATTGTCGTCGATGAGCAGCTTGACGGTGCCATACGTTTCCTGCTTCGCCGCCGCCACGGCCGGGGGACTGGCCTGGACTCGTCGCACCTCGCGGTCGAGCGTACCGGTCTTATTCAACTCGACGATGTCCAGATACCCTTCGAGGTTGTAGCCGTGCAATTCGCCAACGTACAATCGTCCCCGCTCATCAAACGCAATCGCCGTCGGATCGGCCACGAGCGGCTCGCTGGCGACCAGTTCGATCCGCAGGTCGTCGGGCAGGCTGAATTGCCGTCGACTTTCCTCAGGGGCCAGGGGTTGCGGTGCATCAGTAGCCGGCGGGATTTCCTCCGCCCAGGCATTTAACGCCAGCGGCAAGAAGGCCGATCCCATACATATCGCCAGGGCCGAGATTCGCCAACGGCGTCTGGTTGACGAGTGGTAACGTTTGCCGGCACCGCCCATGTTTGTTTGTTTCCTTGTTGAGTCCGACCATGCGATGTGGAAACTCTGCTGAAAGAGAACGTTCACTTTGCAGAGTTTACCGCGAGTGTCGGTGTCGCGGCGAGTGGCCGAGATGATCGTAGCCGCCCTTCATTTTCACTGCGGACAGTTGCGGACAGTTGTTTCCCCCTGTTTTCTAAACGCCTCCCGGGCGGACACGGTTGTGGTATGATTGAAATCAGGCCTCGAAACCCCGCCCTAGTGGCACAAACCGAGTTTTGCGCCGTTTCCGTCGCCTCAAAAGCCAATTCGTGGAAACCTCGCCCGACGCACCGCCTTCTCGTCTCCGCGCGTTTGCGGAATTGGTCCGCCTGCCAAATGTCTTTACGGCGATGGCCGACGTGATGATGGGTTATTTGTGTACGCACGAGGATCTTAGCCGCTGGGATGGCTTCGGGTTGCTTCTGGCCAGCTCATGTCTGCTCTACATGGCGGGCATGGTCCTCAACGATTACTTCGACCGCGATATCGATGCCGAGGAGCGGCCGGACCGGCCCATTCCATCGGGGCGGGTTGCCGTGCGGTTGGCCAAAAAAGTTGGGTTTTCCATGTTGTTGGCAGGTGCCGCGCTTGGTTGGGTCGCTGCGTTCGTGTTCGGCGATTGGAGGTGCGCCGTCGTGGCCACTGTATTGGCTGGCATGATCCTGGTCTACGACCGGATACTCAAACAGACGCCGTTGGCTCCGTTGGCGATGGGCTGTTGCCGGGCGTTGAACGTGTTGTTGGGCATGAGCGCGGCGGCAAGCGATTGGCACGTGATGCATTGGCTAGTCGCCGGTGGGATCGGCACATACATTGTCGGTGTCACCTGGTTCGCGCGCACCGAAGCTCGCACCAGCAACCGCCTGCAATTACTTTTGGCCACGGTCGTCGTTGTCGGAGGAATCGGGATGGTGGCCTGGTTCCCCTTCTGCGCCGACGGCGATTTGCCTTCTGAGAACAGGCCCAGCTTCGCGCTCGACAAGTCGGCCAACTGGCATCTCTTGATGGGTGTCATGGGGTTGCTGATTGGATGGCGATGTTTTCGGACAGTGCTTGATCCCTCGCCCGCCATGGTACAGGCCGCGGTGAGGCACTGCATTTTTTCGTTGGTGATGCTCGACGCCGCCGCCTGCCTGGCGGTGCGCGGACCGTTTTGGGCGTTTGCGATCTTATTCCTCTTGGCTCCGACGATGTTCCTGGGACGGTGGGTTTATTCGACTTAAGATGTTCCTCGGTTACAACACCAACGGGTTGGCCCATCACGACGTTTTCGAAGGGGTAGCGCTGCTGGCCGAGATCGGTTACAAGAGCGTGGCGATCACGCTCGACCACGCCGCACTGAACCCGTACGCCGGCGATATTCGACCCCAGGTTGACGCGATGCGGCGGTTGCTCGACGAACTGGCTCTGCGGTCGGTCGTCGAAACCGGTGCGCGGTACCTGCTCGACCCGCGTCACAAGCACGAGCCGACATTGGTGACCGCCGATCCAGCTTCGCGACAACGACGGATCGACTTTCTGAATCGCGCGATCGATATCGCCGCAACACTCGGCAGCGATTGCGTCTCGTTCTGGTCGGGGCGACTCCGTGACGACGCCGACGAAGAGGCAGTCTTCGCGCGCTTGGTCGAGGCGCTGCGGCCGGTCGTCGAGCACGCTGCGTCGAGGGGCATGAGGCTTGGTTTCGAGCCGGAACCTGGCATGTTCATCGACACGATGGACCGCTTCGATCGACTCCTCGAACGGATCGACGCTCCACACTTCGGTCTGACGCTTGATATCGGACACCTCCATTGTCAGGGAGAGACTCCACTGGCGGCCCATATCGCGCGACATGCGCCGCGATTGCTGAACGTCCACATCGAGGATATGCGCGCCGGAGTCCACGAGCATCTGATGTTCGGCGAAGGCGAGATCGACTTTCCCGCGGCGATCGGCGCCTTGGCAAGAGTTGGTTTTGCGGGAGGACTCCATGTCGAGCTCAGCCGGCATAGCCACATGGCGCCGGAGGCGGCGCGGAGGGCATTGGAGTTCCTGCGGCCCCTTATGGAGACCGCCGAAGCAGGTGGCGAATAGCTGCCGCTGGCCGCCCGCAGGACCCGCCACAAGACAGGTGACAGCCCGATTTTTCGGACTATACTGGAAAACCTGTCACCGGGAACGTGAGCATCTTGAGGAACCTACGCCGATGCCGAAAGGCCTGAGCATCTCGGGAATGGTGGTCGCCGGCTGCCTGCTGCTGCTGTTCGGGCTGGACCTCGCTTTGAAGTGGCCGTTTGGCCAAATCGTGTCGATGGACATCGGCTTCGTGATTAGCGCCGCGGTCCTGGCGTACATGAGTTGGAATACGTTCCGCGAATTGCCGTAGGACCTTCCGCGGTCCGTGAAAACGGAATTCATTCCGTTTTCCTTTTCAGCAGGGTTTCCGCGTCGCCAAAAGGCGTGTACTTCGATTAAAACGGAATGAATTCCGTTCTACGCGGCGGGGCGCAAGATCGACCGCGCGGGCGGATTTTGCCGAGGGCGCGAGAGCCTTGCGGCGAGTCCCGCGATCGTCAGGGTTTCGATCGATTGTTGCTCTCGCAGTGGGGCCACCTGGGCCACGATGCGATCCACCAGCTTGAGTCCCGCCGAAACTTTGCCCGTCAGGCCGGCCAGATCGAGCGAAAGATGAACCAGCCCGCCACTGGCCGCCGCCTGGTCGATGGCACGGCCCACGACGCCGTGTCGCAGGCCGATCGCGTCGAGGGAATGGCCGATTTCCCATAGTCCCCAACGTAAACTTCGCACCGAATTGGTTGCGACGTCGGCGCCGCGCCACCGACGCAGCCAGGCGGCCCCTTCGCGAGCGTCGTCCCGGCACCAGGATTTCTCGACCGAGCGTACCGCCGTTATGCCGTGTTTGATCAACAGATCAAATTGCTCGGTCACGTGTCCTCCGGTCAAGACGAGCGTGTGTGGCGCGTAACCAGCCGTCACGGCGCCACGTACGCGGATCTCCAACTCGGCGGCGACGAGGTGCCGCGGTGTGTAGCGACCGGCCCACGAGCGGTCGGCCAAGATGGCAACTTCGTGCCCGGCTTCGGCGCTCTTCAGGTCCGCGACCAGGTCGGGGTTCGTCGTCAGGTCAAGCGCCCAGGTGGCCGGCACGCGTGAAGCGGCGAGGTGTTCAGCCACCGCGACCGCCCAGGCGACCGCCGTGGTTTCACGCGCCAAGGAGACGTCGATCGAAAGCACGAACAAACCGGGCTGGGGCGTTAACGACATGAGCGAGAAACTCCTTCAGGCCAATGAATCGACGAGGCTCGATCAGCAGGGTAAGCGGCGGCAGAAGACCTGGCCGACTTAAAGGCCATGCTTCGATGGCACTATCAGAAATCGGCAACATCGCCGGGAGCACTCGACGCAATTTAACGGCATGGCGGCCTGTTAAAATGGGGTCCGTGATCCGCTTACAACGGTTTCGTAAAGGGGGAGACGGGGATGAGGAGATGAGGAGATGGGGGGCAAAGCTAGGAGAAAACGACTCTGTAGGGAACACCCTCTGTAGCGTTCGCACCTGCCGTGTGGTTCGGTGTTACCGTAGATCCCGCCCCGAACGGAGTTTTGCGCGGATCGCCGCAAGCCGCTCGGCGAGTTGGGCTTCGAAACCACGAGGAACCGGACGGTAGTATTCGCGATCGACCCCCAGGTAATCCTGGGCGGCAACACCGTCGGGCGCGTCGTGGGCGTATTCATACCCCTTGCCGTGCCCTAACCGCTCGGCACCCGCGTAGTGCTTATCGCGGAGGTGTACCGGGACGGGCAACAGCGCGCCTTCGGCCACGTCGCGCCTCGCCTCGCCGATGGCCAGCGTGGCGGCATTCGACTTGGGCGCACAAGCCAGGTAGGTCACGGCCTGGGCCAATGGAAGCTGGCACTCGGGCAGGCCGACAAACTCGGTGGCCTGCATCGCCGAAACGGCCAGGGAAAGGGCCTGTGGATCGGCGTTGCCGATGTCCTCGCTGGCGGCGATCACGATCCGCCGCGCCAAGAACCGCACGTCTTCACCCGCCTCGAGCATTCGGGCCAGCCAGTAAATCGCCGCATCGGGATCGCTGCCGCGGATGCTTTTGATCAGCGCGCTGGCCGCATCGTAGTGGGCATCGCCCGTGGCGTCGTATTCAATCGCTTTCCGCTGCACCGACTCCTCGGCCAAAGCGCGGGAGAAACGCAGCGGCCGTTCGTCGCTCGACAAAACGCCGACCTCCAAAGCCGACAGCGCCCGCCGTGCGTCGCCATCGCTGACCTCGACCAGAAACTCGAGCGCATCGTCGTCGAGAAGCACGTCGTGCGCTCCCAGGCCACGTTGGCGATCGGCCAACGCCCGACGCAACAGCGTGCGAATGTCGTCGGGCGCAAGCGGCTGGAACTGAAAAATGCGGCTCCGGCTGACCAAAGCGCTATTAATTGCAAAGAAGGGGTTCTGCGTCGTGGCGCCGACAAGGATCACAGACCCGTCTTCGACATCGGGGAGAAGCACGTCTTGCTGCGCTTTGTTGAAGCGGTGGATTTCGTCGACGAACAAGAGCGTCTTCTGGCCATTGGCCGAGAGCCGGTCGCGCGCCGCGACGAGCGTTTCGCGCAGCTCCTTGACGCCGCTGGTGACGGCGCTGAGCTGCTGGAAGTCGCTGCGGCTTGCGGTAGCCAGCAATTGGGCAAGGGTCGTCTTGCCGGTGCCCGGTGGGCCATAGAAGATCACCGAGCCGAGCCGGTCGGCCTTCAGCAACCGGCGGAGCAGCTTCCCCTCGCCCAGGAAATGACGCTGGCCGACGAACTCTTCGAGCGTCGTGGGGCGCATCCGCGCCGCCAGCGGCTCGGCGCTGCGGCGGTTCGCGGCTTCACTGGCTTCGAAGAGCGACATGACGGCATTTGAGCAGGTCCGGTGAGGAACCTCAAGTTAGACTTCACGCGGCCGATTAGCCGAGGTTGACGGCCCGCCGGGCTTGGCTCAGACTACGATGAAGCATCCACACGAAACCCTGGTACCGTCATGCGACGCTTTTTTGCTCTGTTTGCCGTTGTTGCCCTCGCGCAGTCCTCGATTCTGGCTCAGGATACCCTGCTGGCGCCCGAACAGGCGGCGCGGCGGATCAAGGTGCCTGAGGGCTTCCGCGTTACGCTGTTTGCCGGTGAGCCAGACCTGGTGCAGCCGATCGCCATGACATTCGACGACCGTGGCCGACTCTGGGTCGTGGAGTGTCTTTCGTACCCGCACTGGAACGAGGATCCGCTGGCGACGACCGGTCATGACCGAGTGGTGATTTTCAGCGACGGCGATGGCGACGGGCGGTTCGACGAGCGGAAGGTCTTCTGGGACCAGGGCAAGAACCTTTCTGGCATCGAACTGGGCTTCGGCGGCGTCTGGCTCTGCTCGACGCCCAACCTGGTGTTTGTGCCCGATGCCGACGCCGACGACGTGCCTGATGGCCCGCCACGGGTCGTACTCGATGGCTGGGACGTCAAGGCCAAGCACAACGTATTCAACGGCCTGGCCTGGGGACCCGACGGTTGGCTCTACGGTCTGAACGGGATCCTCTCGAATTCACGCGTTGCCAAGCCCGGCACTGGGGACGATGAGCGGACCGCGCTCAACTGCGGCGTGTGGCGTTTTCATCCGACACGAGGAACGTTCGAGGTCGTGGCCCACGGCACGACGAACCCCTGGGGCATCGACTTCGACGACTACGGGCAGATGTTCATCACCAATTGTGTGATCCACCATCTCTGGCACGTCGTGCCCGGCGCCCATTTCCAGCGAATGTTCGGACAGGACATTTCCACGCACTCCTACGGCCTCATGGCGAGTTGCGCCGACCACATCCACTGGGGCGGCGGCGATTGGACCACGTCGCGCGGCGGCAAAGGAGCGCACGACCAGCCGGGTGGCGGCCACGCCCACTCAGGCGCGATGGTTTACCTGGGTGACAACTGGCCCGATGAGTACCGCAATAACGTTTTCACTTGCAATCTCCACGGTAGCCGGGTAAACCGCGATCTGCTCGAAAGCGAAGGTAGCGGTTATGTGGCGCATCACGGCCAGGATTTCCTCTTTTCCGGCGATCCTTGGTACCGGGGGCTGGTCGTCAAGTACGGACCGGACGGCGGCGTTTACGTTTGCGACTGGTCCGACACGGGCGAGTGCCACAACTATGAAGTGGCCCATACCACCAGCGGCCGGATTTTCAAGATTACCTACGATCGGCCAAATTCGTTCGCAGGCAATCTGGCCGAGCAGAGCGACGCCGAACTGGTCGCATTACAATTGCACAAGAACGATTGGCTGGTGTCCCACGCCAGGCGGATTCTACAAGAGCGCGCGGCGGTGGGCAAGCTGGCCACGGGTACGCGTGACGCGCTCGCAGAAATGTTCGTCGAACAGCCTGATGTGACGCGGAAGTTGCGCGCTCTGTGGGTCTTATACGTGACGGGCGAAATTGAGGATACGTCGAAATCTCTATTGCTGTTCGCGACCAGCCAGGCGTGGGTTCGTTCCTGGGCGGTGCGCCTGGCGCTGGACGACGAAACCGTCAGCGATGGGGTGCGCGAGTCGCTTCTGCACCTGGCACTGACAGATTCCTCGCCTGTCGTGCGGCTGGCGCTCGCCTCGGGGTTGCAGCGGCTGCCGCCGGCCGAACGGTGGCCATTGGCCGAGGCGCTGGCGTCCCACGGCGAGGACGCGAGCGATGCCAGCCTTCCCTTGATGATCTGGTACGGCGTCGAACCTTTGGTGATGGCCGATCCGCCCCGCGCCCTGGTGCTCGCGCACTCGGCGAAATTGCCTTTGATCCGGCAGTATATCGCTCGCCGGCTCTCCGACGGAATTCCGGTTGAAATCGAGCGGCAGTCGCCCCAGGCCCTTGCGCCGCTGGTTTCGGCGCTGGGTCAATCGACCAAAGCCGACATCCAGTTGGACTTGCTGCGCGGCGCGTTGGAAGCGATCGAAGGGCGGCGGCGCGTTCTCGCGCCCCCCGAGTGGCCGAGCGTGTATGCGATGCTGGCCAAGAGCCCAATGGCCGATGTCCGCGATCAAGCGATGTTACTCTCGCTGGTCTTCGGCGACGCCGAGACCTTCGAAGCGCTGCGACGGACGATCATGGATGCCACCGCCGGACTTGCCGACCGCCAAAAGGCGCTCGATGCTCTGGTGCGCCAAAAAGATCCTGACCTCGCGCCGCTCTTGGAGAAGTTGATCGGCGAGCCCACGATGCGCGGCCATGCGGTGCGTGGATTGGCAACCTACGGCGACAACGAGGCGCCTGAGGTGATCTTGCGCCATTACGACACATTCGACCCTGCCGAGCGTGCCGACGCCGTACTCACGCTCGCGTCGCGGCCGAATTTCGCGTTGGCTCTTTTGAATGCCGTGGCCGAAGATCGCGTGCCACGGGCCGACCTTTCGGCCTTTACCGTGCGGCAACTGGCCGGCATGAAAGACGACGGAGTCAAGGCCAGACTCGCCGAGGTCTGGGGCGAAGTCCGGGCCACGTCGCAGGACAAAAGGGCGCTGATCGGCAAGTTCAAGCCCTTGTTGGCGGCCGACAAGCTCACGGCGGCAGATCGCTCGCAGGGGCGCCTGCTCTTCACACGACATTGCGCCACTTGTCACAAACTCTTTGGTGAGGGGCAGACGGTCGGACCCGAACTGACCGGTTCGCAGCGAGCCAACGTCGATTACCTGCTCGAAAACCTCGTCGATCCCAATGCCCTCGTCGGCCGCGACTATCAGATGACGATCATTCAGACGACCGACGGACGTGTGATCAATGGAATCATACTGCGCGAAGACGCCGACGTGCTTGCCGTGCAGACGCAAAACGAGCGCGTGCTTTTGCCCACCAATGAGATCGAAGCCCGCGAGCGATCGAAAGTTTCGCTGATGCCGGAAGGATTACTGGACAAGCTGAGCGAAACCGAGCTGCGCGAGCTGATCGCTTACGTCGCCGGTCCGGAGCAAGTGCCGCCACCGTAGAACGGAATTCATTCCGTTTTCATGCGCCGCCAACCAAACGGAATGAATTCCGTTCTACGATCCCGCCGAGCTTGCCACTTAGCGCCACTTAGCGAGTTCCGTTGCCAGACTTGACCCTCTGGGATACACTACCGACATATAAACCAAAGCTGATTGATTGAAATTGCCCCGGCCGCGCGAGTTCGCGAGCGTACATGGCACTGAAATCCCCGACGACGATTTACCCTTGCGAAAACGACGCGAAGGGCGGCGTTTCCCGCCGGAAGCTTTTGCAAGCTGCCGGTGGCGTGTGGGGCGCCCTTTGGGCGGGATGGCTGCAAAGGGTGGCGGCCCAACCGCCGAGCAAGGCAAAGGCCCGCTCGGTGATTCTCATTTTCAACTGCGGCGGTCCCAGCCACATCGATCTGTGGGATCCCAAGCCGGAAGCTCCTGATTCGATCCGCGGGCCTTTCCAGACGATCGACACGAGCGTACCGGGCATCCGAATCGCCGAGACCATCCCTCAGTTAGCTGGGCGGGCCGACAAGCTTGCGATCGTCCGCACCGTTCACCACACGCACGGTGGTCACAACTCGGGAATGTACTGGTCGATCGTCGGCCAGCCCTACCGCCGGGACGACACGCTCTTGAACCCCAGCCGCAACGATTATCCCAGCTTCGGTACGCTGGTGGGCTGGCTCGCCCAGCGCGACGGCTACAGCGGAGCGGTTCCGCCGTACGTGATCACTCCCTTCCCACATTGCGACAGCACGGTTTACATCACCCCCGGCCAATTCGGCGGGTGTTTGGGGGTACGCTACGATCCGTTCGTCCTCGACGCCGACCCCAACGCAGCCGATTTCCAGGTGCGCAATCTCGGCTTGCAGGAAGGAGTGACGCTGGACCGTTTCCGGGATCGCTCGGCGCTCTACGAACAATTCGCGAGCTCGGCACGCCCCATTCCCAGCCCGATCGCGGGCGACATGGACGTGTTCCGCGCCCGGGCGTCATCGCTGGTCTATTCTGGAGACGCGGCCCGCGCCTTTGACCTTTCGCTCGAGCCCGCAAACGTGCGCGAGCGGTACGGGCGCCACCAGTGGGGCCAGTCGCACCTGTTGGCGCGCCGGCTTGTCGAGGCGGGCGTGCCTTTCGTGACGACCGTCAACGGTCGCAGCATCATTTGGGATACGCACGCCGATAACTTCAACCGCATGACGAAGACCCTGGTTCCGCCGATGGAGCAGGCCTTCGTCGCGCTGCTCGACGACCTGGGCGAAAGAGGTTTGCTCGACACGACGCTCGTGGTCTGGATGGGTGACTTCGGCCGCACCCCCTTCATCAACAAGGCCGCGGGCCGCGACCATTGGCCGCAGTGCTACTCGGTCGTCCTGGCAGGTGGTGGCATCCGAGGAGGGCAGGTGATCGGGCAATCCGACAGCACCGGAGCCTTGCCAAGCGTTCGCCCGGTGAAGCCCGCCGACATCCATGCCACGGTCTTCACGGCCCTGGGTTACGATCCGAAGGGCATCACTTATCAGACGATCGATGGCCGCCCCACGCCGCTCTCCGACGGCGAACCCATACGCGAGCTTCTGTAGCGTCGCTGCGGAAATCGCGGGGATTTCGATCGCCTTGGGAGCAATTGAGAACTCCCACGATGTCCGCTACGTCGACCCGTTGGTTGACCGAAAACCAGTACCACCGCTGGAGGCCCGACGCCGTGCGAGTCGACCCCGAAGAATTGATCCAACTACTTAACCGCGCCGGCGTGAAGTTCATCCTGATGGGCCATCACGGAATCGGCGGCTGGTTGTCGCATGCCCGGGCGACGCGCGACGTCGACGTCCTGGTGCGGAAGCGCGACCACGCAAAGGCCGTGCGGGCCATCCATGAGGCGTATCCCGCGCTGACCCAAGTGGACAATGCCGTGGTCACCCGGTTCCTTCATCCCAAAGACGGGGACCCTGTGATCGATGTGATGAAGCCGCAGGATCGTTATGCCGAAGCGTTCAAGAACACGGTCCGCATCGGTGACAGTCACGACGTGCCTAACCTGGAATTGGCGTTGGCGGCCAAGTTCGCCGCGCTGATTTCGCGGAACTGCGACGATGCCAGAAAGCATTTTGACGCCGGCGATTTCATCCAGCTCGTACAACGTAATCATGCCACCATTGATGAACCCAGGCTACGCCAACTTGGCGAAGCGGTCTACACTGGTGGTGGCGAAGCGTTGCTCAAGTTCGTCGCCGACGTCAAGGCCGGCCGGCGACTGGTGCCCCGGCGTCCCCGGTGACGTCGCGTATGTTGCATGGCGAGCGGGGGTGTCAGCCCTCCGCCGCCGTCGAGGAGTCGACGAAAAAAGTGCGGGTGCCCAAGTGACCCATCCAACGCCATGAAGCCTTGTCCCGGCCGTGGTCGGAATTCCGCCACCGCAATTTACAGCGGGCGGCGGGGCAGTTGGCGAGGATAAGGGGGCGGCGCGACGGGTGGGAGCGGCTCTCCCGACTCGGCCCAATGCTCGCGCTCTTCCGCGCTGGCATAATAGCGGAGCCAAATCTCCGGGTCGCCGCCGGCGTCCGCACAGTCCCAATGCAGAAAGTGCTGCGACGAGTCGATCTTCTTCTCCGGCGATGGGAGGATGTCGCGGTAGATCAAACAATACAACTGCCGGTCGGAAAGGTGGTCGGTAAAATCGAGAACGATTCGTTTGTCGAACAACTTTTGCACGGTGTCCCACAGCCGGTCATGCAGCGCGGCGTCGTCGAGGGTGTCGGGCGGCAGCAAGCGTAGCTCAGGCTGGAACCATTGGGCGATCGGCAACACCGGCGCCCGTTCCCAAGCGAGCATGCTCGCCAGATACTCGTTCTCCAGCGCCGTGGGGAGGTCTTGCACGTTGAGTCGCATGATCGACTCGTCGAAGAACGGCTCCAGCTCGTCGCGGAGTTGGGCGTTACGCATCAAATGGTCGACGTCGTCGGCCCGGTTGAAATGAATCTCGGACATACAGCCTACCCTCGGATGTGGCGACTCTTTGCCCGCCCCTCGTTGCTCCCCAAGATTCGACTTTAGACACCTTGCGGCCTGCGTTCAAGTCGTCCTAAGGCAAGTACTTAGGAAATCTTTTTGAGGGCGTGAACCAGCCGTTACAACCCGCAAGGTTTGACCCTATTCGCGGGACGGGCGATGCGATCCGCCAACGGTGGACGTTGGGTACGGGCGCTATCTGAAGGTTCCATTGCCCCGGCGTCCCAAACTTTGAAGCGCGCCGGCGAAGACTCATCTAGCGATGTTCCAACTGCTGGATCTTCTCGACACGGCGCGCGTGGCGTCCCCCTTCGAACTCGGTCTTGAGCCACATCTCGACCATCCGGTCGATCAGCTTCTCGCCGAGCATGTCGGCCGACAAGCAGAGCACATTCAGGTCGTTGTGCCGCCGGCTCATTTCGGCGGAAAGGTCATCGTGGCAGGGCGCGGCCCGCACGCCCGGAAACTTGTTCGCGGCGATCGACATGCCGATCCCCGTGCCGCAGATCAGGATGCCGCGGTCGACTTCGCCGCGGCTAACCTGCCCGGCGACCACACTGGCCACGTCGGGATAGTCGATGCTTTCAGTGCCGTGAGTGCCCGCGTCGACCACGTCCAGCGAGAGCCGCTGGAGCAACTCGATGACCTTCTGCTTGACGCCAAAGCCGCGATGGTCGCTGCCGATTGCTATGCGCATGGACCTGATCTCCCGGCGAATCGCCGAATTCGTTTCAAAGTTCGAGCTCCGCCGCCAAACGCTCCAGTTCGGGCTTCAGCTGCGCGACACAGCGGCGGTACTGTTCGGCCGACCCGCCCACGGGGTCCGGCACGTCCGAGCCGTCGAGGCAAACGAGCTTCAATCGCTCAGCCGCCGCCGGCCAATCGGCCAGCACGGCCTGACGGTGCGAACGGGTCATGGCCAGGATCAAATCGGCGTGGCGGACGAGTTGCTCCGTAAGTGGCTGGCTTTCGTGTGTTGAAATGTCGATCTGCATCGATCGCAGCACCTCGACGGCTTCGCCCGCCGCGCGGCCGCCCGACATCGCGGCGATCCCGGCCGACAACACCACCACCCCGCGGTCCTCCACCTGTTCCGGCTTGCAGCCCAACCGCTGAGCCACTAAATGCCGAAACATCCCTTCGGCCATCGGGCTGCGGCAGGTGTTGCCCGTGCAGACAAACAGCACGATCAGGCTCGACAACCGTTTCAGCGTTTGCACTGAGACGACGCCGACTTCGACCAGGTCGAAATCGCGCTCGCGCACGCGGACGACGCTCGCGGGCTGGCCGTAGCGGCTGCGGCCGTCGTCCAACACAAGCTGCACTTCGTCGCGCATGGCCTCGACGACTTGCTGCGCAGTAATTGCGCCCGGTGGCCCAATCCGTTGGACGCCGGCAAACACGACGGGACCCGCCAAGAGACGGAGCACGTCGTGGATCGCCGAATGGGCCGGCACCCTCAGGGCGACTTCGCCTGAAGGTGAAAGGATGCCTTGCACGGCGGGCGAAAGTTGTCGCAACAGGCTATCGGGGTGGCGGTCGTCGACGATCAACGTGACGGGACCTGGCCAACAGCGGCGCGCAAGCCGCTCGCCAAGCAAACCAAGGTTCGGAACATAGTCCAGCGCGTCGTCGGCGCTCTTTACCGCAAGCGTCAGCCCTTGGGTACCAGGTTGCGTGTTAACCGCTCGGCAAAGCTTAGACAATCGCTCGACGGCGCTTTCCGCAAGCGCGCTAACCGCCAGGGCGTAAACGGTTTCCGTTGGGAATGCGACCACCTTCCCCTCGGCCAGGGCCTGGACGGCGCGATGCACTACGTCGCGTGAGTCTTCCGCACTGCGCAGGTCGATGACGACGGGGGGCATGGCAAGGTTCTCGACGGCTTAATTCAAGACTCGGAACGTCGCATTGGGATCTGTAGGGAACGCCCTGCGTGGCGTTTGAGTGAAGCTGGCGCGACATCGATTGGTACAACACGGAACGCCACGCAGGGCGTTCCCTACAAAGTCGCCACCGTCTTCACATCCTTGCCTGCATGCGAGTCGTTGATGGAAATGGCTGCCACCGACGCTAAGCCATGACTATACCGGCCGTTGCGCGTAGTGGTCAAGTGTCGTTCGTTGCACTCAGTGGGTCGAGGGCGGGGCTGACGGCGATCGATAGGTACGTCAGATCGCGCTCGATTTTCTTGGATAAGACGAGAGCGAACAAAAAGGCCGGCAATCCGACCACGCTTAAGAGTGTGATTGCGATTTTGTCGGATTTTTCCGCCGCGTCGGTGAGCCAAACCACGGCGATGATCGCCGCGAAATAGAGCGACGCGGTCCCCCCAATGTAACGGCCGGGCCAAGGAATCATCCGTTGCAGCCTGTCGAGCGCCGCAGGGTCGGGAGTGTCGGGCTCGACCAAGAGCGGAAAGAAGACGCGTAGGCAAATGAACGTCACACAGAAAAAGGTCAGCAAGGCTGCAGGCAGGCCGCAGAGCGCCTGCGACGCAAAAAAATGGACGTAGTGGATGGTCTCCATGTTGTCTTTCGTACCGGGTGCCAGGCTCAACCAGACCGGAAAAACAATGCCCGACACGATCCATTCCGCCGCCGAAACCAGGGCCACCAGGTCGCCCATCCGCAGGCAGCGCCGCCGCAGGGCGGGCGAATTGGCCAGCGCTGCGGAGCGTAAGCCGCCGGGCCTCGGAACGCTCTCGATTCTCCGAACGCCCTCGAGCCGCTGTCGAACTCCCCGCAGCAGCGGCCAGGCCAAAGTCATCAAAAGTCCGGCCCCCAACGGATACGCGACGGCATTGACGAAAAACAGTTGGTCGAAAAACACCCCTTCGGCGGCGGCCCCGAGGGGGCGGATGATCATGATGTAATTGTAAAAAATGTTCAGAAAGCTCGCGAACGCGTTTGGCAAGACGCCCGCCAGAAAAAGTGCAACCACACACCGCTTAGCCGCCCAGCCCCGCCACCCTCGCGGCCGACGAAGCAACCGGCTGACTTGAGGCTGCAAGCACAGCTCGAGCTGTCGCGCGAGCTGCCGCGCCGCGGTGAATCGGTCGGAGGGGTCGGGCGCGAGGCAGCGCAACAGCGCTTCGCTCAGTCCCTCAGGGCAATCGGCCGGTAATGCGGCGTTGACCTCGGCTGCGACGCCCGCGTTCCGCCGAGCGACCATCGCCGCCAGCGTTCGGGGCCAATCGCCGTCGGGCGCGGGATCATTGAATGGGCGGCTGCCAGTCAGTAACTCCCAAAGCACCACACCCAGTGAATAGATGTCGCTCCGCCCGTCGAGCTCACCTGCTTCCCGTGCGTGTGCCGGGTTGAAGGCTTCCAATTGTTCGGGCGACATGTATGCCAGGCTGCCGCCGAAGTAGGCCGCGGGGGTGGCCCCGGTGACCTTGGAGCAAAAGCTGATGTTGAAATCGGCCAACTTGGGGCTGCCGTCCGATCCGACCAGCACGTTGGCCGGTTTGAGGTCGCGGTGCAAGACGCCGCGCTGGTGGGCGTAATCGAGGGCCGCGGCCAATCGTGAGCCGAGCCAGGTGACGACCGCCGGCCAGCTTCTCGCGTTCAATCGTCCGCGCAGCGGCGAGTCCGCGGGCGATTCACCCCGCTCCGCCAATTCCCCATCGACCGCCAGGTACAAGAGCTTGCCCGACCGTTCGGCCGCGGGCGTTTCGCGAACCTTATCGACCAATGTTTTCAACGTGCCGCCGGGCACGTATTGCATGTAGAGCAATCGCAGCCCGCGCGACGACAGCAGCCGCTGGTCGTAGACCCGCACGATATGTGGATGGTCGAGCTGGGCCATCGTTTGTGGTTCGTTCCCCTGATCGGCCGAAACTTTCAGCGCCACGAGCCTCTGCATCGAACGCTGCCGCGCGAGGTAAACCGTCGCGAAGGCCCCTTGGCCGACTCGCGTCAGGAGATCGAAATCGTCGAGGCTCTGCCCGACGTCCAAGTCGCGCCGCCGTTGATCGTGGACCTGCGCCGTCGAGTGGCAACTCGCGTCTTCGAGCCTCAGCAATCGGCCCAACTCGTCGACCTGGCGGGGAAAACGGCGAAAGTATTCGCTCTTGTCGATCACTTCGCCCGCTTGTTTGCGGACGAAGAACTCCTCGTAGATCAGGTCGCAAGGAACACTCCCCACACAGGCCAGCTCCGGAAACTCCTCCAGGTACGATTCGACCCGCCGACGCAGATTCGGCAGCGCCCAGCGGCGCGCAAGATCGACCTTCACCAGCTCGATCAGCGTCAGGCGTCGAAGGGCCGCCGGCTCGGCGGGCACGAATGCCGCCAGTGCCGGCGGTTCGCTGCCCGTCCAGGCAGCCAGCAACAACTCGACTTGCCGCGAGACATCATCCCAAGCCCGGCTGGCGTCGATCGAACCGAAGACTCCGACGGGCGGCGACGGGTAGGGAAGTGTTTCGTTCGAATCCCGCGCGGCCGAAAGCGGCTCGATCGGTCGGGCATCGGTCGAAGCGGAAGGTGTCGGATCGTCATCTGAGTTCATGCGGTATCCGGCCACGCAGGCACACTCCATTCGGAATCCCCAGGAATTCCGGCAGGCTTTCCACCCGGGCATTGTAGGGACATTGTAGGATGGTCCAGCCCGCCTCGAAAGTCCGCTCGACTACGGGCACCCGTGGAAACCGGCGGTTTGCAGACCAGTGCGGTGGCGAACCAGCTCCACGATTGCGTCGACCTCGGCGTCGGCCAACGGTGCGACGAAGCTCTCGGCGGGCTGTCGGGCAACGGTGTAGATTTGGACCAACTTCAGCCGGCCGCCCGCGGCGGTGATTTCATTCAGCCGATCAGCGAAGGCTTCCAGTTCGGCGAGCTGCGGCGGTTCACCATGAATTTGCATGAAGAGGGCCTGAATCACCAGTGGCCGAACCCGCGCCGCGGCCGTGATGTTGTCCAAGATCTGTCGGAACGGAATCGTGGTCCGCTCGACGAGCCGGTAATATTCGTCGGTGCCGGCCTCAAGCTTGGCCCAGATTTCTCCCTGGTTCGCGTCGAGGATCGCCAGGCCGCGCTCGACCGCCGGCCGGTGAAACATGCTGGCATTGGTGATCAGTACCATTTTCACGATGTCCAGCCCGCACCGCCGTTTCTCCGCCGCGCAAGCGGCGATGATTTCGTCGAAATTGCGGTACGTCGTCGGTTCGCCGTCGCCACTGAAGGCGATGTCGTTCAGTCGCCGAAGCGCGGGAGGCGTCTTGGAGAAGCGTTCATCGCGAAACAACTCGCCGCTGGTTACCAGCGAGAGCATCCCTTCCAACTCGGCCAGCAGTTGAGCGATATCGACGAAACGAGTCTGACTCCGCTGGACGCGATCGACCTGGCAATAGACGCAGTCGAAGTTGCAAACCTTGTCCGGGTTGAGGTTGATTCCGATCGAGACACCGCCCGAGCGGCGGCTGATGACGGGGTAGACGAAGCGGTTCGCCGCGAACGAACGGGCATGGTCGGAGAAGATCGTCGGATTGGAAGCCCGATCGGCCATGGAAGGGTTCGGGGTAATGGATTACCGTTCGGGGGTTGTCTCGCAACTGCTCAGCCGCGTAGCGGGGGTAGAGCCGAGCCAACTCTACAACTAGATCTTCCGCAGGTCCGTGAACTCGTCGATTGTGATCGTCGATAGCGTGCCATCGGCGAGCTTGAGCACCACCAGGTCGCTGAACACCTTGTCGTCGTACTGACGGCGGAAGTGCAGCCCGTGCCGTCGCCTCTCGACGCGCTCGACGGTGCCGATCACTTGCGTGTCCCAGATCTTCTGGCCAACCTTGACCTGGTGAGTCACTTCCACGCGGTCACCGGGCGCCAAAGCATTGAGCCGTTTACGAGTCGTCAATTCGATGGCGGACATGACTAAACCTCCTTGGCCTTGATCCAGCTCATCAGCCTTCTCAACTGGCGGCCGACGACTTCGATTCCGTGATTTCGCTCGCGGCGGCGGACGGCCTTGAACGCCGGCGCATTGGCCTTGTTCTCGAGAATCCACTCACGGGCGAATTGGCCGTTCTGGATTTCCTCCAGAATCTTTTTCATTTCGCGCCGGGTCTCGTCGGTTACGATCCGCGGTCCGCGAGTGTAGTCGCCGTACTCGGCCGTATTCGAAATGCTGTAGCGCATGTAGTTCAAGCCACCCTGGTAGAACAGGTCGACGATCAGCTTCAACTCGTGCATGCACTCGAAGTACGCCATTTCGGGCTGGTAGCCGGCCTCGACCAAGGTCTCGTAGCCGGCCTTGACCAAGGCGCTCACACCGCCGCAAAGCACGACCTGCTCTCCAAACAAGTCGGTCTCGGTCTCCTCGGCGAACGTGGTCTCGATCACGCCGCCGCGCGTGCCTCCGATACCCTTGGCGTAGGCCAGGCCCAACCGGCGGGTCTCAGCGCTGGCCCCTTCGTTCATCGCAATCAAGCAAGGGACGCCCCCCCCCTTCTCGAATTCGCTGCGCACCAGGTGCCCAGGGCCTTTGGGGGCGACCAGCAGTGAATCGCACCCGGGCGGCGCCTCGACCTGGCCGAAGTGGACGTTGAACCCGTGCGAGCACATCAAGATATTGCCCGGCTTCAAGTGTGGGCGGATGCTCTGCCGGTAGATGTCGCCTTGCACCTCGTCGGGCAAGAGCATGTTGACGAGATCGCCCTTTTCAGTGGCTTCCTCGGCCGAGAGCGGCTTGAAGCCGTGCTCGACGGCCAGGTCGTAATTCGCGCCGCCGGGCCGCTGGCCGACGATCACGTTGCAGCCGCTATCGCGCAGGTTCTGGGCATGGGCGTGGCCCTGCGAGCCGTAGCCGATGATGGCGATCGTCTTGTTCTTCAAAAGCGAAAGGTCGGCGTCTTTGTCGTAGTAAATCGTGGCGGGCATGTTCGATTGCGGTTTTTGAATTGCGGAATTCGGATTAAAAATAAAGCGAGGCTGGGTAACACGGTTAGTTCAAGGGGGATGGTGGCAGCCGCGGACCATCGCGATGCGTCCGGTGCGAACCAGTTCCTTGATGCCGAAGGGTCGGATCAATTCGATGAAGGCTTCGATTTTGCGTTCCTGGCCGGAGATTTCGATCATCAGTTCTTCAGGACAGACATTGACGATCCGGCCGCGAAAAATCTCGACCAGCTCCTTGACTTCGCTACGGCTGGCGCCCGAGTTGGCAAGGACCTTGATCAACATCAGATCGCGTTCGACGAAATCCTGCGAGCTGATGTCAATTACCTGCACCACGGTCACGATCTTTTCCAATTGCTTGCGGACCTGGTCCAGAACGCTGTCGTCGCCGACCACGACGAACGTCATCCGCGACAGTTCCGGATCTTCCGTTTCGCCGACGGCCAGGCTGTCGATATTGTAACCTCGCGAGGCGAGCATGCCTGAGATGTGCGCAAGCACTCCCGGTACGTTCTGCACCACCGCCGAAAGTACATGCCGCATGCCGAACTCCGCGTCACCCAAGGAACTCTCCATGCTAACCGTGGCGGGGGGGAGCGACAAGGGGCGGCTGTGCGTTTGGAGACGTCACGTCTAAACAGGAGCCAGCCTGCGTCGGCGGGGTCAGAACGTGAGAATTATTTTTCTGGGGCTACTCCTTCTTGCGAGGCCGTCCGCGTGGGCGAATTGCGAGGTCGAGGTCGAGTTTCCTTGCCAACCGCTTGACCCAAGGATCGCTTCCGTACGGCAGTCCGGTCGCAGACGACCGACGGATGGCCGCGAGCTTTGCTTCCTCGATCGGCCGATGCACGATTTTCGCCCATTTCGTCTGACGAACTTTGGCATAGGGCGACAGCTCGTCAAACGCGCGCAGTGGATCGACGAGGTCGTCCGCCACGCCCAGGGCATGCGTGTGATAGCTGCTCCAACGATAGGCTTCCGCGCGTTCGACGATTTTGGCGCGTAACGGATTTGCCTCAATATTTCGAAGCACTGTCAACAGGTGCTCGTCGTCCTGGATCACCGGGCTCTTGAACCGACCCTGCCAAACATGGCCGCTGGAGCGGTGGTGCCTGTGGTATCTCTGCGTGTGAGAGACCAGAAGGCTCTGCATGATTCGGCTGATGGGCGCTTCGAGCGGTCGCATCAGCAGATGAAAGTGTTTGTTCAGGAGGCAGTAGCCGTAGAGCTCGAAGGGCTTCCGCACTTTTAGATCGGCGAGTGTTTTGAGAAACGCCTCAAAGTCAGCCGATTTGTGAAACACGTCCTGGCGATTGTTGCCACGGTCAATGACGTGATAAATCAAGCCGGCCGCGGAGAAAGTAGGCTCGTAGCGCGAGCGGCCCAACGGGTTGCGCGGTTGGTGGGAAACGCCGCTACGCGGCCTGCTCGCCGCCGGTGGCGATGGCGGAGAATTGGTTTTCTCCGAAACTAGCAGGCAAATCGAATCGCGCTTTCCACCCGGAAGAGTGGAAAAAAACTACGAAAAAAGTTTCCCGCGATCCGCATTCCTCGTTTTGTGGCACCGTGGGAGCCGTGCATTCTGGCTGGGGCATTGGGTGCTAAGTCGCATGGCTGCAATGGTTTGCAAAGTGAAACGCCTTTGCCGACGGACGTCACGATCCGCGAGAGTTGGTTGTTTGCATTTCCAAGCCAAGCAGGGTGTAGAAAGAGGGATGAGGGCGGCGGTGGGCAGGACGCGGGGAGGAAGGGATCAGGAGTCAGGATCGCAAAATGCAAAATACGAAATGCAAATTGTCGGAGGAATTCGGCAGCAGTGGATCGGACAGCGCGCCGCGAGGCGGTTGTGGTCTAGAGACCAGCGTGAAATATCGATCGGGCAAGCCAATGGCATCTTTTCAAACATCGCGGCGGGCGGTCGTCTGTAGCTGCCAATGTGAAACCGTGAAACCGGGGCACCCACGTAGTGGGTCGGGGGCAATCCCGTGGCCTCTTACGAAGAAACGCGTAATTGCCCAACATTACCATTCCGCCACCAGCAACCAACGAAAACAACCAAGGAGCAGACAATGCTTAAACTGCGGCCGGCGATCGACGAATTACAACCCAGGCTTGGCAATGAGCGCTCGGTGATTTCCGAGGAAGGCTTCTCTCCGTTGGTCCATGACCAGCGGCTCGACATCTCGATTTTGTACGGCCGTTGTGGCGATTCCACCCAGGGCAAGTCGGAATTCTCACGAATTCCGCTACCTGGAATTCCGGCGCGCCAGGAGAGGGCGATCGTCGACGCCGAACAGGCCGCCGCGGCAACGCCCGCGACCGTCGAAAACGATCCGCCGGCCCGCAAGGCCCAACTCTGTACCTTCGACGCGGTACGGCCTTGCGCCACATCGTGGATCTGGCCGGGTCGGGTGGCGAAAGGGCGGCTCACCCTGCTGGCCGGCGAAGCCGCGGCGGGCAAGAGCCTGGTCCTGATCGACCTGGTCAGCCGCGCCTCACGCGGCGATGCTTTTCCACGCAGTCGCGAACCCGGCGCCGCTCCCCTCTGCGCGGACGCGGCGCCCGCCGACAAAGCCGCTGCCGACAAAGCCGCTGCCGACAAAGCCGCTGCCGACAAAGCCGCTGCCGACAAACCCACTGTCGACAAACCCCTCGGCGAAAAGGCCGACCTCCCCAAAGCCACGAACGTGCTGCTGCTCACGCGCGACGGCGCCGAAGACGTCGTCCAGCCCCGCCTCGTTGCGGCCGGCGCCGACCTGCGGCGCGTTCAAACGCTTCGAGAATTCCCCGACGCTGATGAAAAGGGCGGGCCCGCCACCCGCGGGTTCGACCTCGAGAAGGATCTCTCCGCCGTGGAAGAGACGTTGGCCGAGCAACCGGGGATCGAGCTGGTCGTGATCGACGATTGCCCGCTGGCGCTCGATTCGCGCCATCGCGGCTTCAACGAAGTGAGCCGAGCGATCCTGCAGGAATTGGAAGCTCTGGCGCGGAGGCGGAAGGTGGCGATCGTCGTCGCGGTATCGAGCGAGCACCAGGCGGCGGGTCATGGCGCGCGGCGCTGGCTCGATAAGCTGCTGGCGATCACTCAGGACGATTTCGTGCTGGCCCTGGTCCGTGACCGGCGGCGACCCGCGCGGCGATTCCTACTGACGTTGCGGGCCGCGTTGGGGGCAGGCGAGGGCGGCGCGACCGACGAGGGACTTCGATGGGAGACTTCCGGCGGACGCATCGTCTGGAGTGACATCGCGGTGTGCGCCGCGGCGCTAGGCGCCAGCGCCGGGCAACTCGACCAGATGGACGCCGCGCGCTGGCTGCGCCAGGAGTTGGCATTTTATCCGCGAGCCGTCGTGGAGTTGCGCGAAGCGGCCCAAGAGGCGGGTTTCGCCTGGCATGTGGTCTGCCGTGCCAAGGCGATCGCGGGCGTCGATGGTCGCCGGGAAGGGTGGGGGCCGAATGGCCGCTATTTCTGGTTCTTAGAACGCGACGGACAAGAACGCGCGGAGGATGAAGGTTTTTGGGAAGACCTGGCCGACGACACCGACAGGTCCGAGCGCGCGGACTGGGACTACCAGGCGGAACCGGCGTACCGCGAGGAGAGGGCCAGGCTCTCCAAGTTGACTAACCCGATGGCAGCGGAGCCCGATTTCAGCGCCCCATCGGATCAAGACCAGATTTCATGCGAAGCCAGTTGCGGGACCATCGATCATCCGGGCGAGCACCTTGAGAATGACGATCGCGCGGCCGTGGGCGCGCTGGCGCAGCCGCAAAAAGGCTGCGGAAATCACCATGGAAAACAAAAAAACGCGACAGAGTTTTCTAAGCCCAGCAGGGTCGCCGACCGACGGCGGCAAAGAGAGATGATGAGGGATGAGAGATGAGGTCAATTGTTGGAATTCTTCGATTGAAAACACAAAAACGAAGATCAATCGACGGGGTCGGCACCCCCCCGTCGGACGAGTCGCAACGGCGGTCGCCCCTGCCCGTGGCGGAACGGCCAGTCGTGGGCCTACCTAGGCCGTCCACGCCGGTAACTCCTTTAAGCAGACGGCCTAGGAAGGCCGTCCCACTTGAAGCAAATGTCTCATTCGTGGCTGCGTGAAGTATGGCAATAAGGGGCTCGGCCGTCGGGCGGAACCCCTTGCCCGACGCGGTGTTTCATCCTATGAAAGACAAAGGCGCATCGCGCCTCGAACAGGATCTGGGAACGCATGTCTCGCAACGCACGCATCGCGATCGCGATGGTCTTGGCACTCCTTGCCGCGGCCGCGCCGGCCTCGGCCGACATGCCGACCGCCGCCGAAATGCATCCGACGAAGGAAGGGATGGAGCTGTTCGAGAAGACGATCCGCCCCGCGCTGGTGAGGCATTGCTATGAATGCCATTCGGGTGACCCAGGCAAAGCCAAAGGGCACTTCGTGCTCGACACGCGCCTCGGGCTGCGCAAGGGGGGTGAGTCGGGCGCCGCGATCGTACCGGGCAACGCCGAAGGGAGCTTGTTGATCGAGGCCATCCGCTACGAAGGGCTGGAGATGCCTCCCAAGGAAAAGCTGCCCGACGATCTGATCGCCGACTTCGAACGGTGGATCGGTATGGGCGCTCCCGATCCGCGCTTCAAGCCGGCCAACGCCAAGAACAAGATCAACTTCGCCGAGGCCCGCAAGTGGTGGTCGTTCCAGCGTCCCAAGGCGGTGCCCCCGCCGGAAGCCTATAACGTCGCCTGGCCGCGCACCGACATCGATCGCTTCGTCATCGCACGGCTGGAAAAGGCCGGGCTGCGGCCGGTCGGCGACGCCGACCGAGTGACGTTGGCACGCAGGGCGACGTTCGACCTGACGGGCCTGCCTCCAACGCCCAAGGAAATCGACGATTTCGTCAACGATCCATCGGACGACGCTTTCGCCAGGCTGGTCGATCGGCTGCTGGCCTCGCCGCAGTTTGGCGAACGCTGGGGACGGCATTGGCTCGACGTGGTTCGCTTCGGTGAATCGAGCGGGAAAGAAGTCAACGTTCCCTACCGCTATGCCTGGCGTTACCGCGATTACGTGATCGACGCCTTCAACGCCGACAAGCCCTACGACAAGTTCATCGTCGAGCAACTCGCCGGCGACTTGCTGCCGACCCGCAACGCCGCCGAGCGCGATCAGTGGACGATCGCCACCGGTTTTCTGGCCATTGGGCCGAAGGGACTGAATGAAAAGAACCCCGAACAGTACGCCATGGACATGGTCGACGACCAGATCGATGTCACGGGCCGGGCCTTGCTGGGGCTGACGGTGGCCTGTGCCCGTTGCCACGATCACAAGTTCGATCCGATTCCCACGACCGATTACTACGCGATGGCCGGCATTTTTCTCAGCACGAAAACGATGGCCGGCGTCAGGCAGGGAACGAAGAACGCGCGCGACAAACAGTTGCTTGCCCTGGCGGACACCGGCAAGGAGAGCCAACCCTCGCCCGGAGAACTGGAGGCCGAAAGAGAGCGAGATCGGCAGATCGCCGGAATTGAAAGCGAAATCGATCAATTGCGAAAACAGTTCAGGCAAGCCCGCAAGGCGGGGATGCCGGGGAATAAGAAGGGAAAAAAGAAGGGTCAACAAGCGAGGCGACGGCCCGACCTCATGAATCCACAGTTCGGAAGCCCTTTCGGAAGACCGCAAGAGTTGCAGGAAAAAATCAAAGCGCTGGAGCAGCGCGTCGACGAACTGGAACGGGTCGCCTCGCCGGTCAAGCCCTTGGCGATGGGAGTGCAAAACTCCGCGCCGATCAATTGCAACCTCCTGGTTCGCGGCGATCTCAAGGAGCGCGGGCCGCAGGTCCCGCGCGGCACGCTGACGGTGCTGAAAACTCCGGCCGGCAACCACGTCAATCCGCGCAGCGGCGGAAGAATGGAGTTGGCGCACTGGATCGCCAGCCGCGATAACCCCCTGACCGCGCGGGTGGCGGTCAACCGCGTTTGGATGCACCTGTTCGGCAAGGGGTTGGTGGAGACGGTCGATAACTTCGGGGCTTTGGGCGACGAACCTTCTCATCCCGAGTTGCTCGACACCCTGGCGGTGCAGTTCATGAACGAAAAGTGGTCGGTGAAACGCCTGATCCGGTCGATCATGCTCAGTCGCGTCTACCAGTTGAGCAGCGATCACTCGGCGGAGAATTACGCGACTGACGCGTCGAACAAACTGCTCTGGCGGATGGAGCGACGGCGGCTCGACGCTGAAGAGATCCGCGACGCGATCCTGGCGGCAAGCGGCCGTCTTCAAATGGAGCGTCCGGCGGGTTCGCCGATGTTGCAGTTGGGCAACGGCCGAATTCGCGGGCAAGATTTGTCGCCGATCCGCAAACCATCGCCCGTGCGGAGCGTCTACCTGCCACTGCCGCGAGGCATCGAGAACGAATTGTTGCAGTCGTTCGACATGGCCGATCCAAGCCTGATCGTCGCCAAGCGCGACGTGACCACGGTCCCCACTCAAGCCCTGTTCCTGATGAACAATTCGTTTGTGCTGAATCAGTCGGAACATATGGCCAGGCGGTTGCTGGCGAACCACGGCGCGAGCGACGAAGACCGCATCGCGCTCGCCTTTCGTTTGACATTGGGCCGTTCACCAACGGACGCCGAGCGGGCCCAAGTCGCCAGGTTCATCGCCGAGTACCGGAGCTCGCTTTCGGCGGCCAAGGTTGAGGGCGATGCGACGTTGGCTTCGTGGACAAGTTTTTGTCAAACGTTGCTCGCCAGCGGAGAATTTCGTTATGTGTATTGACTCTCTTCGCCTGTTCTCGCGCCGCCAACTGCTGAAGACAGCATCGTGCGGATTCGGCTACTTGGCGCTGGCTGGGCTGTGCGCCGAGGCTTCACCCGACGACACGGAACATCCGCTGGCTCCCAAGCCGCCCCATTTCGCTCCGCGCGCCAAGCGCGTGATCTTCGCCTTCATGCAGGGGGGCCCGTCGCACGTCGACACGTTCGACTATAAGCCCGCCCTGGAAAGGGACGACGGAAAGCAGGCCGAAGGCAAGGGCAAAGGGGGGCGAAAGCTCTTGAAATCTCCTTTCAAGTTCAGCCCGCATGGCCAGAGCGGTTTGCACCTTCCGGAGCTGTTTCCGAACCTCGCCAAACACGCCGACGACTTGTGCCTTTTGAACAGTCTGCATACCGATCTGCCGAACCATCCGCAGGCCACCGTGCAGATGCACACGGGCAATTTTCGGTTCCTGCGCCCGTCGATGGGGGCCTGGACTCTGTACGGCCTGGGCACAGAAAACCAGGAGCTGCCGGGGTTCATCACGATCAACCCGCAGGGGGGTGGGACCCAAACCTACGGCAGTGCCTTTCTGCCGGCCACGTTTCAAGGCACCAAGATCGGTGCGGAGGGGGCCGGCCAGCGCGTGGCCAATTTGGCCAACCCTCGGGTCACGGCCGAGCTGCAACGCAAACAGCTCGACTTCCTGCAAACGCTCAATCGCCAAAGGCTCGAGCGCGACCAGGTGAACCCCGAGCTGGAAGGGGTCATCGAGTCGTACGAGTTGGCGTTTCGCATGGAGGGGGCGTTGCCCCAGGTCATGGACCTGTCGGACGAGTCGCAACAGACCTTGTCCGAATATGGTGCTGGCGAGAAGGGGACCAGTGGCTTTGCCCACCAGTGCCTGTTAGCCCGGCGGTTTGCGGAAGCGGGCGTGCGCTTCATCGAAATCGCGATGGGCGGCTGGGACCAGCACAAGGAGCTGCGCACGAAGCTGACATCGAACTGCCGCGCGATCGACAAACCGATCGCGGCCTTGCTGGCCGATCTGAAGCAGCGGGGGCTGTTGAAGGACACGCTGGTGGTTTGGGGTGGCGAGTTCGGCCGCACGCCCGGCGCCCAGGGGAAGGACGGCCGCGACCACAACGCCGCCGGCTTTTCGATGTGGATGGCCGGAGCGGGAGTCAAGGGGGGCTTCCGCTACGGCGCCACCGACGAACACGGCGTCGCCGCCGTCAAGGATCCGATGCACATCAACGATCTGCACGCGACCATCTTGTACCTGCTTGGCCTGGACCACGAGCGGCTGACCTACCGCTATAGCGGTCGCGACTTCCGACTGACCGATGTGGCGGGCAACGTGGCCAAGGGCGTTTTGGCCTAGCTGAACTTCCGTCGTCCGCCCGGTAAATGCGAGATTTCGGTGGCTGGCGCGGAGCGGAAAGACGCTTCCATTGCAAATTGCAAAATGGCAATTGCGAATTGGCGGAGCGGCAAGCGCGACGCTTGGAAGTCCGTCCCGGCTGCCGGCGCTGTTGCTCCAGCGTCGTCGACGACCTAGAATACTGTAGTGTCCTTGGCTTCTCTCCCAGGTCGACCATGATGCGGTTTGGCACTGTGCAAGGCGGAGTCTGCTGGCTCCTGTCAGGGCTGCTGACGGCGAACAACGGTTTGCCGTTGGTGCTCGAGCATGCGCACGCGGTGGGCCAGAATTTGCAACACGATTTCAACCGTGGAATTGTGGTACCACCGGCGAGTCGGGTGCCTACGGGTGGCACGCAATCGACGCAGCCGCAAGCACATGAATGTTCCGCGGCGGTGCTGGCCGTGACGCCGCACATTCATCTCGTCTGGTTCGGGTTCGAGTTCACGCTGTTGCCTCCTGACGGTGCGGGGCCGGAGCAGGACGATTCATCGTCGGCCTGCGGCTCGTTTGCGCGCATTGTCGACAATCGCCCGCTCGACAATTGCCAGTTCAACAATGGGCGCCAACTCGATGGTGGGCTTTTGGCCGTCGTTCCGCCGACTCCACCATCCTTCACCGGCGGCATGGGGCCGCAGCCGGCACATGGCGCCGCGCGCGACGCCGCCTCGCTCCCCTTGTGCGATACCGCGCGCCACGAGCGCTCGGGCGTTCAATTGATTTGAGGCCCGCCGCGTGTTGGGCGCACCCCAAGCGGTCGCTCGCCGATCGACTCCGATTGCCACCAGCTTCGGAGATCGTCTCGCATTCAGCCGTCGGGTGTCACCCCGTTGGGGTGAATTATTCGTGGCATTTGCGTTCCCAGGGCTTTGCCCTCGGCTGTGGAATGTGACCCCGTTGGGGTCGAAGCATGCGGGATGGCGGCCGCTTTCGATGTAGAGACCAACATGAAACTCCAGGGGCAAGCCCCTGCCTTCTTACGAAGAAACCCGCATTTGCGATTTCGCCACCAGCAACCAAGAGATGAGCTCCACCTTCGGCTGATCCAAATCAAACCATGCCAACTTCGTTTTCACCTTGGATCTGGGCCGTCGCGCTGATTGCGTGGTTGGCCCTCATCGCTGGATGCGAACCAGGTACGCCAGCAACGTCCGATGTAGTGTTGCCGCCGACTTCGGAAGCCGAAGAAGAAGATGAAGAGGTGCCAATCACTGAAGCCGATGTGGAAATGCCCGCCAGTTATGCCGAAGCAGTCGAGCGAATCAACGGCTACTGCGAGACGGTCCGCAAAGCGCTCGAGGACGACCACCCTCACGGAGCGCACCAGGCGCTCGACGAATTGGACATCGTGCTCAACCGCCTTCCTGAAATTGCCCGCGACGGGGGCGTGCCCAAAAGGCATTGGGAGCAGGTCGTCGTGGCGGGCGAGGAAATCCGCGACCTGTTGAACGAGATCCACTCCGCGATCGATGAGCACCGCGAAGCCGATTACGCCGCGGTCGCCGACCGCGTCAACACGGCACTCGCCAGCCTGGCGGAGGTCGCGCAAAACGCAGTGCCGCAAAAGACAAAGGACTAACCCGACTTACTACATCACACGGCCGAGAATGAGACCGCGCGTCCAGACTTTCGCAGGTGCTACCATGAATCAGCAAGCGGAACCAAATTCCGCAATTCGCAATCCACGATGGTTCGTGGCGCTGCTTTGGGGCCTGTTTGTTCAGCCGTCGGCGCTCTTCGCGCACGGCGACCACGAGGCCCTGCCCGCCAAGGGCGCGGCGGTCCACGGCGATCAATTGTTTCTCTCTCCCTCGGCACAAAAGGCCCTGGGTGTCAAGTTGGCCAAAGTCACACTTTCCGAATGGGAAAGGACGATCGGCGCCAACGCGGTGGTCGATGTGCCTTGCGGGAAGCACGCATTCACGTCCACCTTGGTGGCAGGGAGGATCGAGCGAATTCTGGTGCGGGCGGGCGATACGGTCGAGGCGGGGCAGGAGCTGGCGCGGGTCGAGAGCATGGATCTGGAATCGTTACGAGCCGCGCTGTTGGCCGCCGAGACCGATCTGAAGTACGTCGAGCAGGTGCTAGCCCAAACGCAGAAGATCGCCGAAAGTGGCGGAGCGCCCCAAAAGGACGTCCTGGCGGCGCAGGCCAAAGTTCGGCAGGCCAACGCGCTTTTCGAGATCGCCAAACGAAAGCTGCGTTCCGTGGGACTGACGGCCGCTGCCATCGAGGGGGTCTTGTCCGGCGATCCGCGAGCCCACACTCTTCCGATCATCAGCCCGATCGCCGGCGAGGTCTCGCTTGACAGCGTGCGTGTGGGCCAGGCCGTCGAGCCACTCGACCAACTGTTCCACGTCGTCGATCGCTCAACCTTGATGGTCGTCGGCCAGGTTCTGGAGTCCGACGCCGGTGCGGTGCGGATCGGAATGCCGGTCACATTCACGTTGGCCGCGCTGGGCGAGCGCGAATTCACCGGCCACATCGACCACGTCGGTCTGAAGGTCGACAGCGTCCAACGGACGGTGCTCGTGCGGATGCACATGCAAAATCCCGAAGGACTGCTACGACCTGGCATGTTCGGCCGGATGCGGATTCAAGTCGAGCGTCGCGACGAATGCGTGCTTTGTCCCAGCGAAGCGCTTTTCGAGCACGAAGGCGCGACCTGGGCATTGCTGCGGCAGGGTCCCGGCAAGTTCGTCCGCCGTCGAGTCACCCTTGGGGGGCAAGGCCGCCAGTGGACCGAAATCATTGACGGACTTTTTCCGGGGCAGCGCGTCGTGACGGTCGGTCGGCACGAGCTGGCGGCATTATTTGCCAAAGAGGCCCAGCACAGTAAAGAGGTTGTGACCATTGGCGCGCCGAGCGCCACAGGGCCGAGTGCATTTCAACCCGCTGCGCCCTTCGAAAACAGGGGGTTGACACCAGGGCACCCGCACAGCGGGTCGGTTCGCCATGGGCATGGCCCTTCGGCAGAGCAAGGAGGCAACGTCGTCGTCCAAGGACAGGTCGTCATGCCGACCGACCGCAAGCGGTTTGCGACGTCGGCGGTCGAAGGACGCATCCAGCAGTTGCTCGTCGAGCGCGGCGATCGGGTCCGCGCCGGGCAAGTGCTGGCCACGATCGACAGCCTCCAGTTGCGGAACCTCGAGTTTGACCTGCTTGATGTCCAAGTAAAATTGGCCTTGAACGAGCAATCGCTCGAACGATTGCAGGGACTCGATCGCAAGGTTGCCAAGACCCCGATTTGGCAACTCCAAGCCGAGCGCCGCACACTCGAGTCCAACGCAAGGAGCATCAGTGAAAAGCTGCGGATGATTGGGCTGGCCACGAGCGAGATCAACCAGATCGAGCAGTTGGATCTCTTGACCGGTGGGCAAGACGAAATCGCCATGACCTTGGCGGTTCGCGCACCGGCCGACGGTTGGGTCGTCGATTTTGAGCTGGGACTGGGGCAGGTCGTGCGGCCCGCGGACCACTTGTTCGAGATTCAGGACCTGTCCACGGTTTGGGTCCAGTTATACGTTTTCGAGCGCGACGCCGCGCGGGTCCATCTCGGCCAAGAGGTCGAAGTGTCCGTCGCCGCCGAACCCGGACTGGTGGCCCGCGGCACGATCGACCGCATTAGCCCCATTCTCGATGGGCACGATCGTTTGTTGGCCGTCTGGACCGAGTTGGACAACTCCGCGCTGAGGCTCAAGGAGGGGATGCTAGCGCGGGTGGAAATCGTGATGGAAAACGCAGAAGTGCCGGCCGAAAAGAAGGTGACGCGGGTTGTCGATTGACGCGGGGCGCGGTTCAGGGTTCATGCACCTACATTTGACTTTCAGTCTTCATCGTTCATACGTCATCCTGTCACATTCTCATGTTCAACCAACTCATCGCCATCTCGCTCCGCAACCGGTTGTTGGTGCTCGTCGCCGCCGCCGCGCTATTGCTCTATGGTGGCTATCAGGCGACGCAACTGCCGATCGACGTCTTTCCCGATCTGAACCGGCCGACCGTGACGATCATGACCGAGTGCCATGGCCTGGCCCCGGAGGAGGTCGAAACGCTGGTGACGTTCCCGATCGAGTCCGTCATGAACGGCGCCACGGGGGTCGAGCGGGTCCGCTCGGCGTCGGCCATTGGCCTGTCGATCGTGTGGGTCGAATTCGACTGGGGAAGCGACATCTACACGGACCGCCAGATCGTGCTCGAAAAGCTACAGCTCGCCCAGGCGCGGCTCCCCGCCGGCGTCACGCCGCTGATGACACCCATCAGCTCGATCATGGGCGAAATCATGCTCATCGGGCTTCGCTCGACAGGCAATACGACACCGATGGAGCTGCGCACCCTGGCCGATTGGGTCGTTCGCCCGAGGCTCTTGGCGCTGCACGGTATCGCCCAAGTCGCAGTGATGGGCGGCGAGCTCAAGCAGTACCAGGTACTAACCTCGCCGGAACGGCTGGCTGAATACGACGTGACGCTTGACGAGCTGACACGCGCCGTCGAGAAGTCGAACGCCGTTTCGGGCGGCGGCTTCCTGCTGGCCCGCGACCGCGAATCGCTGATCCGCATCGTGGGCCGGGCGGTCAGTCTCGAAGACCTGGAGAACACGGTCGTGCACCAGGGACCGCCCGTCGCTGTTACCGTGCGGCAGGTGGCTGAGGTTCGCTTCGGCGGGCCCGTGGCGCGAGGCGCCGGCAGCATCCGCGGCGAGCCGGCGGTGATCATGACCGTGCAGAAACAGCCCGGTGCCGACACGCTCACGCTCGATGCGCTGATCGAAGAAACCATCGACGAGATGCAGGCGACTTTGCCCGACGACGTCGAGGTGCAGACCGACCTGTTCAAGCAGGCCGATTTCATCCGCAACGCCGTGCGAAACGTCGAGGAGGCGATCCGTGACGGGGCCGTATGGGTTGTGGTCGTGCTGTTCATCTTTCTTTGGAACTTCCGCACCAGCGCGATCACGCTGGCCGCCATTCCGCTGTCGATGATCATCACGGCCCTCGTTTTCCGCTGGTTCGGTATCACGATCAACACGATGACACTGGGTGGGTTGGCCGTGGCCATTGGCGAGTTGGTCGATGATTCGATCGTGGACGTCGAGAACATCTATCGCCGGCTCAAAGAGAACCGCCAACGGGCCCAACCCGAACATCCGTTGCGGGTGATCTACCGGGCTTCGGCCGAAGTCCGTAACAGCATCGTGTATGCCACGCTGATCGTCGTTTTAGTCGTGGTGCCGCTGTTTTCGCTCTCCGGGCTGGAAGGGCGGATGTTCGCGCCGCTGGGGCTGTCGTATCTTGTCACGCTGTTGGCTTCGCTGGTCGTGTCGCTTACCGTCACCCCCGTTTTGGCGTCGTTTCTGTTGCCGCAAGCCAGGTTTCTGGCGGCCGAGGGGGACCCGTTTCTGCTCCGCTGGCTGAAGCGCTTCGACGCGAGGCTACTGCACTTCACGTTACGGCACGCCTACGCGCTCTTGGCGGTCGTGGCATTGCTGGTTGCGATTTCGTCGACGACGATCGCCTGGATGGGGGGCGAATTCATGCCCGACTTCAACGAGGGAACCCTGACAATTGAAGCCACCGCCCCCGCCTCGACCAGTCTCGAAGAATCCGAGCGGCTCAGCGCGCGGGTGCAGGAACTGTTGCTGGAAGTGCCCGAAGTCGTCGCCGTTTCGGGCCGCACCGGCCGGGCTGAGCTCGACGAGCACGCCGAAAACGTGAACCACACCGAATTCGACGTCAGACTCATCGAGCCGGAAGCGCAGAAGCCCGGTTTCTGGCGCGCCGTGTTGCGCGCCGTTCCAGGTCTGCACCGTTTCGGCGTCGAGCGCCGTGGCAGGCCGCGCGAAGAGGTGCTCGCCGATATCCGCGATCGGATCACGGAGATGGCCGGCGTCGATTTCAACATTGGCCAGCCAATCTCGCACCGGCTCGACCACATCATGTCGGGCATCCGCGCCCAGATTGCGGTCAAGGTGTTTGGCGCCGACCTGGCCGTGCTTCGCGAAAAGGCACACCAGGTTGAGGCCCTGATGGCCGAAGTGCCCGGCATCGCCGACCTCTACGTCGAGCCACAAGTCGAAATCCCACAGGTGCGGGTGACGGTTTTGCGCGAGGCGGCCGTCCGTTACGGGCTGTCGCCGGCCGACGTGGCCGACGCCCTGGAGACGGCCTTGCAAGGGCGTACGGTTTCACAGGTGCTCGAAGGTCAGCGGACGTTCGACCTGGTCGTTTGGTTCGACCGTTCGGCGCGGCACGACATCGAGATCATCCGTTCGACGCCGTTGAGCACGCCCTCGGGCGCCCGAATCGCGTTGGGAAGCGTCGCCGAAGTGGTCGCCACCAGCGGTCCCAACACGATCAACCGCGAAAAAATCGTCCGCCGGATCGTCGTGCAAGCCAATGTCGCCGGCCGCGATCTGGCGAGCACTGTGGGTGACATCCGCCGCGCCGTGACCGAAAAGATCGTGCCGACGCTGCCGACCGGGTATTTCGTCGAATATGGCGGCCAATTCGAGGCCCAACAGAAGGCCAACCTGCGGCTCTCTTTTCTGGCAGGGCTATCATTGGCCGGTGTGTTCCTGTTGTTGTACCTCTGCCTCGAGTCGTGGCGCGCCGCGCTGCAAGTGATGGTCAATATTCCGCTGGCGGCCATCGGTTCGGTGTTTGCGCTTCTGATCACGAACATTCCCGCGGCCGAGGCCTTCGAGGGGGCGAACTGGCTTCAATGGCCACGAATCTGGGTCGAGGCCACGAGTCTTTCGCTGGCGCACTGGGTCGGATTCATCACGCTGGTCGGTATCGTGTGCCGCAACGGCATCATGATGATCTCGCACTACATCCACCTCATGCGGTACGAAGGGGAGCAATTCAACGAACAGATGATCGTCCGCGGCAGTCTCGAGCGCCTCGCACCCGTGCTGATGACCGCCATGACGGCGACGATAGGCCTTGTTCCCCTGGCGCTCGGCGCCGGAGAGACGGGCAAGGAGATACTCCATCCGCTGGCGATCGTCGTGATCGGCGGCCTGATCAGCTCGACACTCTTGGACCAGATCGTCACGCCGGCCCTATTCTACAAATTCGGACGCAAGGTCTACGAGCACGGCGTGGCGAAGGAGGCCATTGATCCCGCGGGATGACATTTTCGGCGGGTTGACGAATTGCCAACACAAGACCACAGTCCCCAGCCCGAGGCACCACCAGCCAAAGCACCGCCAAGCAATCGCGTTCAACCGCCCCGCGTTGAGCCAGTACAGGAATTGCCGCAGCGCCACGATGCCAACCAGGAACGACACGACGGCGCCTCCCGCCAGTTCAGCCGGCGTCGAAGCCGTCGTCTGCCCTTGAAACAGATCAAGCAAAGCCACGACAACGGCGCCTGAAATGGCCGGGATGGCCAGGAGGAACGAGAACGTGGCGGCATCGGCCCGCTTCAGACCGACCGCCAATCCGCCGAAGATCGTAGTACCGCTTCGAGAGATGCCGGGTAGAGGGGCTGCGGCCTGGCAAAGCCCGATCAGGAGGGCCTGGCGATAGGTCAGTTCCGCATACGAAAGGCGTCCGTCTGCGCGTCGTCCAATCCAGAACAGCAATAAGCCATTGACCAGTAACATGGCGCCAGTCAAGCGCGGGTCGGTGAGCCAGCTTTCGCAAAACTTTTTGAGCAGCAGGCCGGAAATCGCCGCCGGGATGGTACCAATGATCAATAGTCCAACCGCCCGGCGGTCGCATGCGACGATTCGCCAGATCTCGCGCCAATAGACCACCAAAATGGCCATGAGCGTGCCCAGGTGCAGGATAATCGTCTCGAGGACGTCGTCGTGATCGAGGCTGGGACCGCCTGTCAACGCGAAGATCCGCCCGGCAACGACCAGGTGTCCGTCGGAGCTGATCGGCAGGAACTCGGTGATTCCCTGGACGATTCCCAGGACGACGATACGGAGGTGATCCATGAGGGCCTTATGGTCGGCGGAGCGGTAACCGTCAAGTATAGCTTGGCGGATGAAGGCCGCAGTCGGATAGAATAAGGACGAATGCAGAACGCCGTGGGAATGAGAGCCGATTTACTGCTTTATCCTTCCTTCATGAGTTGACTCTGCCCAATGACGAACTTCCTTTGGCCAGCGCCGGAGATGAAATTGACCGTGGCGGTACGACGCGGACCGCTCCCTGAGAGCGCGACGACCTTGCCCAGACCGTACTCAGGGTGCCGCACGAGCATTCCTTGTTTGTAGACATCGGGTGCCGTGTCGGAGGTGCCGAGAAGGCCAGCGGCCAACTCGGCGGCGGTCGTCAAACGAGTCACCGCCGCTGAGGCCGGGGCGGGATTTGGGCCCTCGCGGCGAATCTCACTGGGCTTCTCGGGCGATTCATCGGGAGGAGTCCAAACCGGCTCGTCGTCGGTGTGCGGACCGAAACCGTCGGCGCTTGAGGCTTCGTCCGCGGTGTCGGTCCAGACCGCGTCGTCGCGCTCGATCTCTTCGAGAGGAAGCTCTCGCAGGAATTCGCTGGGCACGGCCATTTTCCGTTGGCCGCGGAAGTCGCGATAGCGCGCCTGGCTGATGTGCAGCTCCTCTCGGGCGCGCGTAATTCCCACGAATAAAAGCCGCCGTTCTTCCTCGAGCTGCTCGGGCTCGGCCTGGCTCCGCTCATGAGGTATCAGCCCTTGCTCGAAGGCGATGATGAACACGACGGGGAACTCGAGCCCCTTCGCGGCGTGCATCGTCATCAACGTCACCCGGTCGGAAGCGGATTCCCAATCGTCGGTATCGTTGACCAGGCAGGTTTCTTCGAGGAACTCCTCGAGGTGCCCCTCGCCCGGCGTGCGCTCGTCGAATTGCCGGGCGGCGGTCAGCAGTTCCTCGATGTTGGCCAGCCGCTCCTGGTCCTCCGGACTCTGCGAGCGTAGCAACGGGCCGCGGTAGTCGGTCTCGTCGAGCACGTGGCCCACGATTTCCTCGATCGGCCCGTCGACGACGAGCTGCAAACGATCGAAGAGCGCGACGAACCGAGCGACGGCGACGGCGGCGCGTTTGGGCAACTCGGCGACCAGGCCAGCTTCGCGGGCCGCGGCCAGCAACGTCTGGCCGCGCGCGGCCGCGTAGGCCGTGAGCTTTTCGATGGTGGTCTTTCCGATGCCGCGCGCCGGCCGGTTCACGACGCGACGAAAGGCCATTTCATCACGCGGGTTGTTCAATAGCGTCAGGTACCCGAGCACGTCCTTGATTTCCTGTCGCTGGTAGAATTCGACCCCCTGGACCATTTGGTAGGGAACGCCGTGTTCGCGCAGAGCATGTTCGAGTTGGCGCGACAGGGCATTGACCCGGTAGAAAATGGCAAAGTCGCGCGGCCGCCGACGACCGGAACGGACCTCGGCGGCGATCCGTTCGACAATCGACTCGGCTTCCTCGCGCTGTCCGAGATGGACCACGAACCTCACCGGCGGGCCTTCGTCGTTCTCGGTAAAGAGCTCCTTTTCCTTGCGGAGCACGTTATGTGCGATCAGGCCGGCGGCCACGCGCAGGATACGCCGTGTGCTGCGGTAGTTCTGCTCGAGCCGCACGACATGCACGTCGGGAAAGTCGTGCTCGAAATCGAGGATGTTGCTCAGATTGGCCCCCCGCCAGCCATAGATCGACTGGTCGGGGTCGCCCGTAACGGCCAGGTTCGGGTGGTCGATCGACATCGCCCGCACGATCGTGTACTGAGCCAGGTTCGTGTCCTGGTATTCGTCGACCAGAATGTAGCGGTAACGCAGATCGAGCGTTTGCCGGAGCTCGGGGTTGTGCCGCAAGAGCAGGGCGACGTGCAGCAGCAAGTCGTCGAAATCGACCGCGTTCGATTGCAAGAGTCGCTTCTGATAGACCGGATAGACCTGCGCCACGATGTGGCCCAGCGGCTGTCCGCGCCGCGGCTGGTACAGGCCGTGGGGGATCAGGTTGTTCTTGGCCCAACTGATGGCCGCCGCGACCTGCTGCGGGGTGAAGTAATCGGGATCGAGGCCCAGCTCATCGATGGAACGTCGCACGACGCCGAGACTGTCGGACGTGTCATAAATGGTGTAGTTCTCCTCCAGGCCGGCCAGCGGAGCGTATTCCCGCAAGAGCCGCGCGCAGAAGCGGTGGAACGTGCCCGTCCAGGTCCGCTGACCCGGCGCGAGCTCCTCGACCCGGCTGCGCATCTCGTCGGCAGCCTTATTGGTAAAGGTCAGGGCCAGGATCTGCCGAGCGGGAATGCCCTCGGCCAGCAGGTGCGCGATGCGGCGTGTGACGACGCGCGTCTTTCCACTCCCCGGCCCAGCCAGGATCAAAAGCGGTCCGTCGACGTGTTGCACCGCTTCGCATTGGGCGGGGGTGAGCGATGCGAGCAAAGGATCGTCCAACGAGAGGTACCGGGGGTTATGGGTGTTTGAGAATTCCGGCTGTGCCTTTAGCAGCGTCAAATTTAGCGGAATTCGTGAAGATTCCGGCTGTTCTGCGATTATCGTAAACCTCACCGTTTTCTGCTGCCGGGAAGTGTAAAGCTGATCATACCGGATGGTGGGCCGGATCTGGTATCCCACCCGTTTTGGCGTAAGCTATGATGGAACTGCAAGGCTCCGACCTTGTAGCCGCTCTCTTGGACGCCGATACGTGTCGAATATCAAACGGATTCTGGTGACCGGTGGGGCGGGCTTCCTGGGTTCGCACCTCTGTCGCCGATTGGTCGACGTCGGCCACGACGTAATTTGTCTCGACAATTTCTTCACTAGCCAGAAGTCGAACGTCGACGAGTTGTTGCCGCGGCCCAATTTCGAGTTGATCCGGCACGACATCACGCAGCCGATGTGGCTGGAGGTCGATGAAATCTACAATTTGGCTTGCCCGGCGGCCCCCGGTCATTACCAGTACAATCCCATCAAGACGATGAAGACCTCGGTGATCGGGGCGATCAACGTCCTGGGGATGGCCAAACGCTGCCGGGCCAAGGTCCTCCAAGCCTCTACCAGCGAAGTCTACGGCGATCCCGAAATCCATCCGCAACCCGAAACCTACCGTGGCGCAGTGAACCCGATCGGCCCACGAGCCTGCTACGACGAAGGGAAAAGGGCCGCCGAGACTCTGTTCTTCGATTACCACCGCATGAATCGCGTGAACATTCGCGTGGTGCGGATATTCAATACGTATGGGCCGGGCATGCACCCCTACGACGGGCGCGTGGTTTCGAACTTTATTCAGCAAGCCCTCATGGGGAAGGATCTCACCATCTACGGCGAAGGGAACCAGACTCGCAGTTTCTGCTACCGCGACGACCTGCTCGACGGCATGATCCGCATGATGGAAGGACCGGACGATTTCATTGGACCGGTGAACCTCGGAAATCCCGACGAATTTACGATCCGCCAACTGGCCGAACTGGTGTTGCGATTGACTGGCTCGGAGTCGCAACTCATTCGCCGCCCGCTTCCTGCCGACGACCCAACGCAACGCAAGCCCGACATCACCTTGGCCCGCCAGCGCCTCGGCTGGCAACCCAAAATCTCGCTTGCCGAGGGGCTGCTGCCGACCATCGAATGGTTCCGGTCGATCGACCTGGGAAGGTACCGCCCACCGACGCCAAATTATTGAATTGGTCATTGGTGATGTTGGTGCAGGCGCCGCACTTTCATTCCGGCCAACGATTAGTTCATCGACCAATGACGCACGGCCAACAACGTATCCGCGAGCTCGACGGACTTCGTGCCCTGGCGGCCGTGGCGGTGGTGTTGTTCCACTATACGAGCCAGTACGACGTGCTCTTCGGTCACACGACGCCTCTAGGATTCTCCCTGCCGCGCGGAGATTTGGGGGTCGATTTTTTCTTCATGCTCAGCGGATACGTCATTCTGATGACGCTCGACCGCACAGCAAGCGCCGGTGAATTCGTGATTGGCCGAATTGCGCGTTTGTATCCAGCCTACTGGGCAGCCGCGCTCGTGACGTTCGCTGTCGTGGCTTGGGCCAGGCTGCCGGGCCAAGAGGTGAGTTTCGGCGATGCGTTCGTCAACGTCACGATGCTTCAGCAATTGTTCGGCGCGCGGCATATCGACAGTGCGTACTGGTCGTTGCAAGCCGAACTCTTGTTCTACGCGGCGATGCTCGTCCTCGCCCGCGCGGGCATGCTCAGCCCCTCGCGTTGGACGGCGACGCTTACCCTTTGGCTGATGCTGGCCACGGTGGCCCATTTGGCGGCGGAGGTGCTGCCGCGTGAGGCCGGGGGCCCATTGACTCTGGCCTTCGTGACGAAGCTGCAAACCGTATTGAGCCTGAAGTACTTGCACCTATTCGCCCTCGGCATCATGCTTTACCGAACGGAGAATGCCGAATGTCGGGCGCCAATCGCATGGTTCTTGGCGGTTTGGTGCGTGGTTGTTCAGGGCCAGCTCGATTCGTGGAAAGCCGCTGGAGTGGCGGCGCTGCTGGCGTTCACCTTGCGAGAGGCCGTCCGCGGCCGGTTGCCCTTGTTGTCGGCACCGCCTTTGGTATTCCTGAGTACGATTTCTTACCCGCTTTACTTGATCCATCAAAATGTCGGGTACGTTTTGATCCGGTACCTTGAGGGTCTTGGTTTGAGCCCTTCGTTCGCCATCGCCACGGCAATCGGCGGATCGATGCTGTTGGCGACTGGAATATCGCGTTACGTCGAGCGGCCGGCCATTTTGGCCGTCAAAGGCTGGTATCGAAACTGGCGCGGGCCAGCGCGATTCGCGAGATTTGTAGGAATTCCAAGGGGTCGCTAGGTCCACGAACTAGCCCTTATGGTCGACCTGCCGGCTCTTCCTTTCGAGCCGCGGCGACTTTCGGGTCACCGCGGTTTTTCGCACGCGGTTTTTCGCAGGCGCCCAACGAATCAGCGTGACTGCATGGTGCTGGTTTCTACGGGGCCATGGACACCCATGGCGGAAATCGCCGTCGCAACCATCTGGCAAGCAGCCGCAGGCGTCAGGGCTTGAGTGAGAGAACGAAGTCCCGGTAAGCTGCGTCGAGTTCGTCCCACGATTGGTCGGGAAACACTTGTCGCAGCGATCTTAGGCCTTGCGGATCGTTCGACTGTTGAGCTCGCAGTTGAATGTAGAATTCGCCCAATACGTTGCACCGGCGCGGGTTTCGATCGCTCTGCAAGAAAAGGCAAAAGTACCGCACATGCGCGTAGTTGAGCCCGATCTCGGCTCCGCGAAAGTCGTCGTCGCGGATCATGTCTTCCAGCGAACGGAGCCGGCCGGCGCGAATGGTCGCTTGCAGCCCCGGCAGCCGCCAATTCACTTGTCCGTCGATTTCCGACTCGTCGCGACGGATGCGACACTGTTCGTGGAGCGAGGCCAGGCCCTCGTCGAACCAGTCGGGCACATCGTGAAAGTCGAAGTCGATCAGCGCGTGGGTCAGCTCGTGAGTCAACGTCCCACCGCCCGTGCCGATATTCATTACCAGCGCCCGCTCGTCGGGCTTGTAGTAGCCATAGACCGAGATACTTTCGTCGCCATACAGCAATCTGGCCTGCCGGTCATAGGCCTCACGGTTGGAAAACAAGAGCACGGTGATCGGCTCGTAGGGCGGTGTCTTGAAGTAACGGCGGGCCATGGCGCGGGCGGCCGGGCCGATCGTTTCTTCGTGCCAGTGGTCCAGTTCGTTAACGCCGAGATCGCCCGCTACCACGAACGGGACGCGGACGATCGCCGCGCAACCCTCGCCCAATCGTCGGGTGATGTCCGCGGCCGTTTCGCGACACGCGGCTTCGAGTGGCGACCTGGCGACGGTTTCGCCTCGTGAAGGCGTTGAGGCATTGTTTTCGTCGTCGGGCGTGCCGCCCGTCATTGCCACGACCGTTCCGCCAGTCTGGCTTCCTGTATCGCAGCCGACGTTGTCCCGACGGCAAAGCCCGGTTGCAATGGTGACGACCGGCAATAGACCTAGGAAAAGAAGCAGCAGAGGACGGTAGTTCAAAGGCGTTGCTCTGCGAGGGCCAAAAAACAGCTTCAGTTTACACCTGATTTCTAATTCCACCATTGCTGCAAGAGCAGCCAATACTCAACGAAAGTGCTACGGACGGAATAGATGGCGCCTCCCGAGATCGCGAAGAAGGCGAGCCAGAGACAACCATCGGTGAAAAGAGACGGTGCCAGGCGCGGATCGGTCCGACGGAAGCGGAGATAAATGGTAGCGGCCGTGATCACGGGTAGGGTGACTCCCTGTGCGATCCCACCGAAGACGACCATCGCTTGCGGATTACCGAACACAAGGTACAGAACCAACGCGAGTACAGGATAAAACACGCAAAAGAACAGAATCCATCGCGCGCGCCGTTGCGCCTGTGGATAGTGAACGAAACCCGCCAGGCCCAGGAAGTCGGCCGTCAGGCGACTATGGCCGGCGGATGCGACATAGAGCGTTTTGAACAACACCACGCTCGCGCCGATCAAAAACAGGGATTTCGTCCATGGGTGGCCGAATGCCTGGACGTACATCTGGGCCAGATCCTCCATCAAGCGCTCTTTTTGAGGGTGAAGATCCAATCGGTGGAGTACGGTTGCTCCCATAACGTAGAAGGCCACCGTCGCCACAGTGAACACCAACATGCTGGCCCAGGCATCGAGGTAAAGAACGCGCATCCAACCCTTGGCCCGTCGAGCCCAGCCTTCGTCCGGCTCGCACTTTCCACTGTAACGAGCGTAGCCTTTTTCCAGGCACCAATAGGGATACGAATAGAGTTCGCTGGCGCCCACCCCAGTGATACCGAAGGCACTGAATGCGACCGTCACTGCGGTCGCGGGCATGACGAAAGAGAATCCTTCCTTGACTTCGTCGATACTGATTGGAAAACCCGAGAACGGCAATGCCGCGACGCAAGCCACGGTAACTAAAGTAACGCTCGCGACCAGGAAGGTGGTCAGGAGTTCGATCCGACGATAACCGCCGCTGAGCAACAGGATCACCGCAATGGCGGCGGCCACGACGGCCCAGGGGTCGGCCGGACGTTGCCGAACGAAATCGCGCCAGGCTGGAGAAATTCCCGCAGCGATTGAGGCGACGCCTTCCGTCACCTGGGGAAAAAGCAGGTGCATGGCCTGGCCAACTCCACCCAGCATGCCGCCCAACTGAAACACGGTTGCTAACAACATGAAGAACCACCACCAAACCAGCCAGTGTGTTCCAAAGCGTGGGCCAGGCAGCTCATGCAATGCGCCAAGGGTCGGCTTCCCCGACGAAATGGCATACCGGCCAAGTTCGATCTGCACAAAGACTTTGATCACGCAACTGAAAAGGATCAGCCAAAGCAAAAGGAACCCGTGCTCGGCACCGAGCTTGGTGGTTACTAACAGCTCGCCGGTCCCGATGATGCTGCCGGCCAGAATGATGCCGGGTCCGATTTGCCTCAGTGCCGCCCATAGGTTCGTGGGCGGCTCGCGCAGGGCGTCTGCCGACATAGCGTACGGATCGAATTGGTTGGCTGGGCTCATGGCACGATTGGAACGTGCCGGTGCGGCAATGTAAAGCCTCTGCATCGTGTCAGGTTGACTATGCGTCGGCCATGCGACAACATAGAAAACAACTTGGTTTCAAGAGGGGCGGTTTTGAATCATGCGACGCGATGAACGCTTTGAATTCGGAAGGAACTGGCAACGGTTCCTGAAGCTCGTTGACGACTCGCGAATTCAGGCGGCCTCGGATTCACTCCTTGCGATGCTCGAAGTCACCGATCTTCGAGGCATGTCTTTCGTCGACATCGGTTGTGGCAGCGGGCTTTTCAGCCTTGCGGCCCGCCGACTGGGTGCGTCGGTGCATTCGTTCGATTTCGACGCACAATCAGTGGCCTGTGCGACCGAACTCAAGCGGCGATATCGCGCCGACGACGCCGACTGGACGATCGACCACGCTTCCGTACTGGATGCAAAGTACCTTGCCACGCTCAAAAAGTTCGACGTGGTCTATTCGTGGGGAGTCCTTCATCACACCGGAGCAATGTGGGATGCAATTGAAAACGCATGCGCGCTGGTTGCGAACGACGGCCTTCTCTGTATCTCGATTTATAACGACCAAGGCTTCTGGTCCCGAGTCTGGCGGTTCGTCAAACGCAACTATCAGCGCCTCCCTGTCGTCCTGCGGCCCGCACTGGTAGCCGCCGTGGCAGCCACCAGGTTTGTACACCGAGCGGCAATGACGCTCTTGGCGATGGTCCTAAGGCTGGCGCGTTTGCGCAACCCCCTGGTGCCCGTCATCAATTGGCTGCGGCATAGTAGCCCAGTAAAGCAGCGAGGCATGCACTGGTGGTACGACCTGGTCGATTGGGTCGGTGGCTACCCGTTCGAGGTCGCAAAACCCGAGGCGGTTTTCAACTTCTGCCGACGTAGAGGCTTTATGCTAACCTACCTCTCGACCCAGGGGAGCGGCCATGGTTGCAACGAATTCGCATTCGAACGCACGGCGGCGGTTTCGTAACGCGGGTCGACTTTCATTGACGGTCGACGGTCAGGCTGTAGTCGCTGACCTATACGTTATTCTTCCCCGCGCTCAGTATAACCCACCGCCTGCGCTCTGTTGCGAGGCCGCGAACCTGACGTGTACGGGTCGGGGACGGGCGACAACTGTGGGGCGGAACCCCGCGCCGGCGACGTGCCGCCTTCTTCCCCTTCCAAAATCATCCCATCCTCCGACTCGGAACTGATCACGTCGTCGACCACCACGTCCCCGTTGCCGCCTGAAAGAATCGAGTTCTTCCGATACATGAAGTCGCACGGCTCGTCCGGCAGTGGACCGCAATAGTCGTTGCAACTTTGGCACTGGCGGCAGCCGGCCGCGGATGCCAACAGAATCAAGAGGGCCAAGAGGGTGATTCGGCAGTACATCGGGTTTGCCCTTTGGTTAACCCCGCCAATCGGTCTGTGTCACGGCGAGAAGTAACGATATATTCGTCCGAATAACCGGCACAATCCGCATCTTTTTCCACGATTTGGCAGTCCCCCAGCGCATGACGCCTGAAACGGCCACCCACACCAACACCCAACCTGCGCAATTTCACCAGTCGCAGACGTGGCACCTTGTCAGAGCACGGCGACACTGGGGTCTGCTAGTGCTTGTTCTGCTAGCGACCGTCGTACGACTTCCTGGCGTCAACCGGCCGTTAGTCGGCCATTTCGCCACGAAGAACGTGACCTATGCCATGATCGCCCGCAACTGGGTGTTGGGGCGTTCAACTGCCTGCTATCCGACGATGGATTGTATGACTGGCGGCGAGCGGGGTTGGCACTTATTGGAGTTTCCGGTTGCAAGCTATTTGGCCGCGTTGGGTTGGTCTTGTTGCGGCGGCTCGCTCGACGTATGGGGTCGGCTCACGTCGATAGTCTTCAGCGTCAGCTCCGTCTTGGTATTGTTTTCGCTCGTCCGCCGTTGGCACGGGCTTGCGGCCGCCTACGGCGCCGCCGTGACCTTGTCGCTGGCGCCCGTCGCCATTATCTTCGGGCAGAGCTTCATGCTCGAATCGTCGGTGGTCTTCTTCAGCATCGCCACATTTGCGTGTCTCGACCATTGGCTTGCCGAACAACGGCACCGATGGCTGGCGTTGGCCGCCGCCAGTTTTTCGTTGCTGCTGTTGACCAAGATTTACATGCTAGTGTTGGTCTTGCCGTTATTGGTCTTGGCATGGCGCGAATTGCGCTTTCTCCCTAGCGGAGCAGGGCGCCTGCATGGGATAGGACTCCTCGTCACGGGCATTCTGGCCTCGGCGCCGGCACTCGCCTGGTGCGCGAACACACTGCGGGTTTCCGACCCTGACAATGCACTTTCCCACCGGGTCTTCTACTCGATCCGACAAAGCGCGGAAGTTCACCAGGCGCCGTTGAGGCTGCTTAAATCGCCCGCATTCTACGGCAAATTACTCTACGATCTGACTGGGCCGGTGCTGACGCCCCTGGGGTTCGTCCTTTGTCTGACAGGCCTGATGAGCATTGCCTGCCGACGGCACCTGGCGTGGCTGGCGGCGATGGCCGTGCTCGTGCTGGCCCTGCCGGCGAAGTTCTATGGCATCCTGTACTACGACGTCGTGCTCTTGCCCCCTTTGTGCATTTTGGCCGGCCTAGGGTGGCAACGAATCGCCGAACGGTTCAGGCCCTCGCACGCGGCGACGGCTGGGCTTGTTGCAATCGCGCTGATTCTCTCGATGCGCTACAGCACGGGGCCGGCATTCCTCACTCCCGAAGAAGACCGTAGCGTTACGGCGGCGGCCGCCGCACTTGGCGAATTGGCCGGCGTCGAGGAACCGGTGCTCACGATGCACGGCTGGTGTACCGACCTGCTCTACTATTGTAACCGTCCGGGCTGGGGCGTCTCGCCCAACGATCCGCGCCTGCCCGAGCGGTTCGCGCTCGCCCGGCGGCAAGGGACGCGATGGTGCGTGGCCACCAACCTGGAGGTGCTCGATCGCAGCCCCGTGGCCCTTGCCGAGCTGGCCGATTGGACCGTCGTTCGTCAGGGGGACGATTTCCGAATCTATCAACTTGAGAAGGCCCACGTTGCGCAGATTTTCGGAGGCCATGATGGGCACTACCCACGTTAAGGCAACTCCCGTGCGATCGTCACCTGGCGACGCGAGTTCAGTTCGGCCACTTGTGGTCCGAGATCGGACCACGGCTGCAGCACCGACTCCTGGTAAACATCAGACGCGGCAACGTAGGCCGACTGTAAATCGCTCGCAAAACTCATCCGCCGGATCTGAATCCGCTTGTCCAGTAATTCGATGTAATCGATGACTCGGAGCGGGGCTTTTTCTTCGCCGAACTCGAACGTCCGCGTTAATCGCACTGGGCATTCGACGCGGCCAGTGATAAGTCGTCGCTGCAGTAACCATCGTACAAGCGAACGGCACCAGCGGCCAAAGGTCCACATTCCAATGTGAAACACAGCCTGCTTGAACGGCGTGGCCGTCTCGAAACGGACCCAATGCAATCTCCCTGCGACGCTGAGCCGGCAGAGCGGCGCGGAGTCGCGAGTTCCATGCTCATCGACCCATACCACCAAGCGCGTGAGGTCGTGGTTTTGCGAAACGGCGCAGCGCCCATTGTTCGTTTCGACGATCAGGCCGGCATCCGTGATTGGGCGCTGCTGGGATGAGAAATGCTTGAATACTCCGCCGCGCGCCGCGGAGACGACCGTCTGCGTCTCACCGTGCCGCCGAACCAGTAGCCTAGCGGCGTGGTGGTACGTTGTTGCCGCAGTGTTTGCACTTTCGTCGTCGACCACGCATTCCGGTGACCAGTCGAGATAGGCTTCGATGAGGTTGCCCAAACGGTGGACGTACATCCGGTCGTCATCGAAATGCGCCTGGCGTCCCGCGTGCAGCGCGCGGAGGAATCCGTCGGCCAGCTTCGCCGCTTGAGCGTTCGCGCCGGCCAGCCGCTCGAGGCCGTGTGGATAGAAGTGGTACGTTCCGCGGCTGCCGTATTCGCCGCCGAAACTGTCGTCGGGGTGCAGAAACAGGCTGGCAAACGCCACTGCCCGCCGAAGTGGAGCTTCGAGCAGTCGCGCGCCGAAGGCCGCTTGCAGCTTGGCCAGGCAGTCGATCGTTACCGTTTGATAGCCGGGATCTGCGCCGCTGTATTCCTCGAACCACCCCTCGTCGTGCTGTGCCGCCAGCACGCGGCGCAAGGCGTCGTCAGCCGCATTGAGGTACTCTGCACGGCCCGTGATGTCGGCGACTCGCGAGAGTCCCAGCGAGGCCAGGGCGTGATGATTAGCCAAGGTACCTGTCTCATCGTGCTCGGCAATCCAGTTTGCACGACGCTTGAACCAGTTACAGATCGTTGGCGAATCGAGTTCGAGCAGTTGGTACGCACGTGCGGCGGCTTGCAGCGAAAAGACCGCCGCCCCCAAGGCCCGTTCGAACGGGTAATAATCGTCGCACGAGCCGTCGGCATGGCAACTTCGGGCTGAGAACTCCAAGCCGGCCACGACCAGTTCACGCAGTCGCGGATGGCCGTGCCATCGATTGCCGGGTAGTTCATTGGCCCAGACCAGGGCCAAAGGCAATACGCCTTCCTGGTACATTTCGCAAGGGAAGCTGCTCGTGCGATAATGCCAGAACTCGCGGTCGAAGCATCCGTAGGTTGCGCGGTACGGATTGCGATCAACTGCGCCGAGCAGGCGGGGAATTGAGGCCAGCGCGGTGGTCAAATAGTGCTGGCGCAAGGTCGGGTCGCGGCGTCTAATCGAAAAAGGAGTAACTGACGGGTGGACCCAGGAATGCGGGAGCGTGGTAATTCGACTCTTCCCGTCGCCATTTGCCCCTGACGCCGCCTCCCGGTCACTCGATCGATTGTGAATCGCCTCCGCCATTCTTATCTCCGATGGTGCGCGACGATCACCTCCGCCAACAACCCCAGCATGCATGTCATGAAGCCCGCGACCAACACGACGATGTCCGATTCCTGCATGCTACCGGTGGTGACGCGGTTGACGATGGTTTTGACGACTCCAGCCGCGATGACCATTGCCGAGAGCGGCAGGAAGACCTTCAATGGACGAAAGTAAAGGACGATCCTTAGAACGGTACTCAAATAGGCCAGTGTATCCTTGATCGGATGAAACTTGCTTTCGCCAATCCGCGGCCGGTACTCGGTGGGCACGTACTTTACGGCGTAACCGTTGGTGAGGAAAGCGAGTGTCATTGTCGTAACGCAACTGAAGCCGTCAGGCACAACCCAAAGCCAGGGGAGCATCGCCTCGCGCTTGAACGCTTTCAGCCCCGTGTTGAGGTCGGGAATCTGGTGCCCGGTCAGGTAGCAGGCCAGCTTGCGAATAAACCACTTGGCGGGCCGCCGCAGCCAGGGCAGCGTGCCTTGTTCGCTGGTCCTCGCGCCGTTCACCTGGTCGTAGGCCGGCAACCAGGCCAGCAAGTTGCGGATCGACGAGGCCGGATAAGTGCCGTCGGCGTCGAGCATCACCACGATCTCGCCCTGTGCCGCTCGTATGCCGAGCTTGCGCGCTGCGCCGGCACCTCGATTTTCGGGCGCACGCACGACCCGCACCGGGCATTGCCAGCAATCGGAGGCAAACTGCTCTGCCAAATCGGCGGTGCGGTCGGTCGAGGCATCGTCGACCACGACAATCTCGAAACCAAGTGTCTCGTCGGCGAGCGCCTCGACGATTTCGCATAACACGCGTTGAATCGCGCGCTCTTCATTATACGCCGGCAAGAGCACGGTCACTTGGAGTTGCCGCGCGCGCTCGCTTTCGAGCGGGGCAGTCAACTGGGTCTGCCAACCTTCCATGGTCGGGCTCCGTAACGGGGAATGGCGTTCGATCGCGGGAAAGAGCTTATACCATAACGCCTTACGTCCGACCAAGGCCAGTTGCCTCGGGGCCCCTGCTGCTTGACGGCGATCCCAACTGCGTGCGAGAATTGAGCATGGTTCCTTCGACGTGACGGTGATTGGAACCGATCACCGGCTGGCGAAGGCTGCGTTGGCGATGCAGTCGAGGGACACGGGCCACCGGTATGCATGCCAGACCTTCTCTTTTTCCATTAGTCGCCGCCACCTTTGCCGTTGCTTTCGGCACGCCTGTGTTGGCTGGCGATTCGTTTGCCAACGAGGGCGAAATCTTCTTTGAGCGGAAGATTCGCCCGCTTTTGGTCAGCCATTGCAACGAGTGCCACTCGGTGGGGGCCAAAACGCTGCAGGGTGGTTTGCTCCTCGACAGCTCGGCCGGAGTGCGGACGGGAGGCGATAGCGGGCCGGTGGTCGTGCCCGGCAAGCCGGATGAAAGCCTGCTGATCAAGGCAGTTGGATACCGCGACGTCGCCCTGCAAATGCCACCCACCGGCAAGCTTTCGCAGCAGAACTTGGACGACCTGTCCGCTTGGGTCGCAATGGGCGCGCCCTTTCCTGATACGGGCGCGGTTGCTGTCCCCACCGCACGGACGATCGACTTCGGCGAGGGGCGGCGGTTCTGGTCGTTTCGACCGTTCGAATCGGTCGAGCCGCCGCGCGTGGATAATACGACCTGGTGCAAGCGACGGATTGATCGTTTCTTGCTGGCCGAAATGGAAGCGCATGGCCTCGGACCGTCGCTCGATGCCGAGAGGCGGACACTGATTCGCCGCGTGACATTCGACCTGACGGGATTACCACCCACGCCCGACGAGATCGATTCCTTTGTTGCCGACTCGCTCGACGACGCCTACGCACGGCTGGTCGAAAGGCTGCTCGCTTCGCCGCGTTACGGCGAGCGCTGGGGTCGATTCTGGCTCGATTTGGCACGCTACTGCGATGTGCCCGAACAATGGGCGCAGACCAAGGCCCAAGCCTGGCTTTACCGCGATTGGATCGTGAAGGCCTACAATGACGACCTGCCATACGACCAGTTCGTGGTGCGGCAACTGGCCGCTGATCTGCTGCCCAACGCCGAAATTGACCAAATTCCCGCGCTCGGTTTCCTTGGCCTGAGCCCGACCTACTGGAAGGAGCTCAAGCTCGATCCCGGCGTCATCAAGACAGTGGTGGCGGAGGAGTGGGAAGAACGAATCGACGCCGTTACGAGCACGCTTCTGGGGTTGACCGTCGCCTGTGCCCGTTGCCATGACCACAAATTCGATCCGGTGGCATCCGCCGATTATTATGCCTTGGCTGGCGTTTTCGCCAGCACGCGGCAGACGTCGCAGCCGCTGTTGCCCCCGGCCGACGCACGACGTGTAATCGCGGCTCACGAGCAGGTGCAGACACTCAACGAGCACGTCGAGAAACTGCTGGCGCAAAAGCCCGCCACTGAGGATGCGAAACAGGAAGCCGAGAAGCTCAAAGCCCAGATCAGCGAGATCCAGCGAACGACGCCGCATTTCGACGTGCCCCAAGCCTACGCCGTCGAAGACGCCAGCATGTTGGTGTTGGCCGATGGTCCGGCGGCGACGAAGTTGGAGTACAGGCCCGGCGAGCCGCAAGATGTGGCCATGCAACTCCGCGGCAATCCGGCGAAAACAGGCCCCGTGGTCCCGCGCCGATTCCTGACGGTGCTTTCGGCGGGCACGGCCACGCCATTCACGCAAGGCTCAGGAAGGTTGGAATTAGCGAAGGCAATCGTCGGTGACGCGGCGCCCTTGGCGGCGCGGGTGATCGTGAACCGCATCTGGCGGCAGCACTTTGGCCGCGGGCTGGTCGATACACCCAGCAACTTCGGAGTGCAGGGTTCCCTTCCGACGCACCCGGCCTTACTCGACGATCTGGCCGCGCGGTTCATATCGGCCGGCTGGTCGCTCAAGTGGCTGCACCGCGAGATCATGCTTTCGAGCGCTTACCGGCAATCGAGCGGGTTCAACGCTTCCAAGGACGCGGTCGATCCCGACAACCGTCTCTTGTGGCGGATGCATCGCCGACGACTGGAAGTCGAAGCGTGGCGCGACGCGATGCTTGCGGTGACAGAGCTGCTTGACGGGCGGCCTGGTGGAGCGGCGCAGGAGCTTTCCTCCGTCGACAACCACCGCCGCACGCTGTATGGACTCGTCAAGCGCCGCGATCTCGACGATCTACTGCGGCTCTACGATTTTCCCGACGCGACGGTCCATAGTCCGGGCCGGGTACCGACCACGACCCCCTTGCAACAGCTTTTCATCCTCAATAGCGACTTCATCGCCAGGCAAGCGGCGGCGCTCGTAGAGCGGCTCAAGTCTGAGGGGGTGGACGATGTTGAACGGGTTCGCCGCGCGTACCAACTGTTGTTCGGGCGGCCGGCGACCGATGGGCAGGTGCGAGTGGCTCTGGAGTTTCTGGCAGCCGGCGGCGACGATCCGGTCGCCCGTGAGGGTTTCTGGCGTCAGTATGCCCAGGTGTTGTTGGGGAGCAACGAGTTCATGTTTGTGGATTGAGGATCGTCATTGGTTACGGATGGCGAGGGCGGCGTCAGCCCGCTGTTCATCCAGATCTTAAGACCCACTGCGAAGGAACCAGGATTTGAATCTTCCCATGAGTCGCCGCGAGTCCTTGCAGCGCGTCGGCGGCGGATTAGCCTCCTTGGGGCTGGCGAGCGTCTTGGGCTCCGAAGCCGTTGCCGCCGGGACACACTTCGCCCCCCGCGCCAAGCGGGTGATTCACCTGTTCATGAACGGCGGGCCGTTTGCGGGCGACTTCTTCGACCCGAAACCGGCCGTCAACCACTTTGCCGGCCAACGGCCGGCGGAAGTCGAGCTGCGCACAGAGCGTCAGACTGCTGGGCTGATGCCCGTGCCGTTCCGATTCGAGCGACGGGGCCAAAGTGGTTTGGAAGTGAGCGAGCTGTTGCCACGTCTTTCCGAATCGATTGACGACATTTGCGTTCTCCGTTCAGTCTATACCGACAATCCCAACCACGGGCCGGCGTTGTTCCTGATGAATAACGGCACGATTACTCCCACGCGCCCTAGCATGGGTTCTTGGTTTTCCTATGGATTGGGGACGGAGAACGATGACCTGCCCGGCTACGTTGTGCTCTGTCCCGGCCGGCCGGTACGCTTCGCGGAGCTCTGGAGCAGCGCCTTTCTGCCCGGCGAGCACCAGGGAACTTACATCAACCATTCGGATCTCGATCCGCGGAAGATGGTCCCCTTTCTTCGGAACCCATCGCTCGATCCGACGGCTCAGCGGCGCCAGCTCGACCTGTTGAAGGGGCTCGACGCAGAGCACCTCGCCAAGCGAGGGCCCGATCGGGCGCTTGACGCGCGCATCAAGTCGATGGAGACGGCTTTTCGGATGCAGTTCGCAGCCACTGACGCGTTCGACCTGGAGCGTGAGCCGGGCTGGATGGGCGAGGAATACGGCAAGGGTCATTTCGCACACGCGTGCATCTTGGCACGGCGGCTGGCGGAGCGGGGCGTGCGGTTCGTGCAGATCTACTACGGCAATGGCCAGCCCTGGGACACGCACACCAATCACGACGCCTTAGTGCGTGACCTGGCGGGCGACATCGACCGGCCAATAGCAGCCCTGCTGAAGGACCTGAAAGGGCGTGGCATGTTGGACGACACGCTTGTCGTCTGGGGTGGCGAATTCGGCCGCACGCCGACCAGTGAGAATGGCAACGGCCGCGACCATAACCACTATGGATTCACGATGTGGTTGGCCGGCGGCGGCGTGCGGGGCGGCATGGCCCACGGCGCCACCGACGAGTTCGGCTTCCGCGCCGTGACCAATCGGGTTCACATCCACGACCTGCACGCAACGATCCTGCACCTGTTGGGGCTCGATCACAAGCAGCTCACCTACCGCTACGCCGGGCGTGATTTTCGTCTGACCGACGTTTACGGACGGGTGGTCACGGAGATTCTGGCGTAGCAACGTAGCACGGAATTCATTCCGTGCGCCCGTGGTTGGAGGGCCGCAATGACGGGCGCTGAAGCGACGGCCGCCGTGATTGAGGTGTTGAGCTACGTTCGCGGGTGGTGCGAGCGCCACGGCACGTCGGCGCTGCTCGACGAAATTTGCCGCTCGATCACCGCGGTTTGATTCAGAGCTCACACCGGCGGTTGCTCGCGCCCCAGCAGCTCATCGACGGCGGCGCCGATATCGGCTCGCGACATGAAGGTCTCGCCTACAAGAATCGCGTCGACGCCGGCGGCTTCGAGACGCTCGACGTCAGCGCGGTTGCGAATGCCGCTCTCGCCGACCAGCACGCATTCCTCGGGGATCTGCTTCCGCATGCGCAAAGTATGCTCCAGGTCTGTCACGAAGGTCCGCAGGTCGCGGTTGTTAATGCCGATCAGCGTCGCGCCGGCGGCGCGCACGCGCGGCAGGTTCTCAGGTTCGTAAAGCTCAACCAGCGGAGTCATGCGCAACTCGACGGCCGCATTGTACAACGCCCGCAGGTGGCAGTCGTCGAGGCACTCGGCGATCAAGAGCACGGCGTCGGCTCCGGCGAGGCGGGCTTCGAGCAGTTGGTAATGATCAAGGATAAAGTCCTTTCGCAAAACCGGCAGATTAACCGCGGCGCGGACCCGGCGCAGATCATCAAGCGATCCTTGAAAATACGGCCCATCGGTTAGAACGCTAAGGCAACTCGCGCCGTGACGCTCGTAGGTCCGTGCGACGGCAACCGGGTCGAAATCGGCACGGATTACACCCTTCGAAGGGCTGGCCTTCTTCACTTCGGCAATCAGCTTAATCGGACCCGGCACGGTGAGAGCGGCGAAGAAGTCGCGCACCGGCGGCGCCAAGGCCAATTGCTCGGCGAGCGACGACTCGGGACGTGCGGCCTTGGCAGCGACGATCTCACGCCGCTTATTAGCCAGGATCTCATCGAGGATGGTCGTCATCAATGTTTGAAATGGCGGCGGCCGGTGAAGACCATCGCCATCGAGTGTTCGTCACAGGCGGCGATGACCTCGGAGTCGTTTCGCGAGCCGCCCGGCTGAATCACCGCCGACACGCCCGACGCGGCCGCCGAGTGAATCGCATCGGCAAAAGGAAAGAATGCGTCGGAACCAAGCGCTGAGCCCGCGGCGCCCTGGCCCGCCTTGGAAAGGGCGATTTGAACGGAGTCGACGCGACTCATCTGCCCGGCCCCAGTGCCCAATAGCGCTTGCTCCTTGGCCAGCACGATGGCGTTACTCTTGACGTGACGTACCACAGCCCAGGCGAAACGAAGGTCCACCCATTCGGTTTCAGTCGGGGCGCGTCGAGTCACGACTTTCCACTCGTCTTCAAGGTCAGGCACGATGTCAGCCTCCTGCACGAGCATGCCGCCGGCCAGGCGGCGGTAGTCCCAGCGGGCAGGCTCTACGTCGAGCGCACCGACTCGCATCAGCCGAACATTGGCCTTCCATTTGGGTCGAGTCGTGAGAATTTCAAGTCCGTCGGGGGCGAACTCGGGGGCCACGATCGCCTCGATGAACCTTCCCGGCTCGGTCAGTACGTCAGCCGTCAGCGCATCGACAGGACGGTTGAACGCCAGCACAGAGCCAAAGGCGCTTTGTGGGTCGCCATCGAGGGCGCGCCTCGCGGCGACGGCTAAGGTGTCGGACGACGCGGCGCCGCACGGGTTGTTGTGCTTGATGACTACGGCGGCGGCGCTCGGTAAAGCGCGGACGATCGTAAGCGCACTGTCGAGATCGAGGAAGTTGTTAAACGAAAGTTCCTTGCCGTGGAGCTGCTTCGCCGTGACCATGTTGGCGCCGGCGGCGTTCAGTTCGGCGTACAGCGCGGAACGCTGGTGCGGATTTTCGCCGTAACGAAGCACCTCGCGCCGTGTGAGTTCGAGGTGCCAGGTTTCGGGAAAAGGCAGGTCCTCCGCCAGGCGGGAAAAGAATTCAGCGATCGCCGCGTCGTAATGCGCCGTGTGGGCGAAGGCGGCACCTGCGAGCCGAAACCGTTGTTCGAGCGAGGTCGCACCGTTGGCTTCGATAGCGCTGAGGATGCCGGCGTATTGATCTGGGCTGCTGGCCACGGTGACAAACACGTGATTCTTGGCAGCCGCTCTCACTAATGACGGACCGCCAATGTCGATTTGCTCGATGGCCTCGGCCTGGGTGACGTCTCTGCGGCCGACGGTCGCCTCGAAGGGATAAAGATTGACCACCACCAGGTCGAATGGCAATATGCCGTGAGAATTGATCGCCGCGAGGTCGGCCGGCTCGTCGCGTCGGCAGAGGATACCGCCGTGTATTTTTGGGTGCAGGGTCTTGATCCGGCCATTCATCATTTCCGGAAAGCCGGTGTAGGCGGCCACATCGTGTACGGCCAGTCCTTCGCTTTCCAGGTGCTGTCGCGTACCACCCGTGCTGAATAGTTCGACGCCGCGGGCGGCCAGACCGCGCGCAAACATGGCCAAACCGTCTTTGTTGCTGACGCTGATCAGGGCCCGTTCGATGCGAGGTGAATCCATGCCCAGAATATAGCGACCGAATCGCCGTTGCGGAACACGTGAGAGTTCCGATCTTAGACTGGTGCGCCTCGAAATCTTGACGAATTTCCGTGGCTAAATCCGCCGACGCGCCAAGCTATTCCTCGTCCTTCATCTCCTCGTCATCCATACCATCGTCCTTCATTTCGTCGTCACCACCGGCTGGCTTGTCGGCGAATGGGTTGTCTTCGTCGTCCGTGGGCATATCAGGTTTATCTTCCTTGTTCCCCGCGTTGGCCGGCTTGGCGCCATCCTTCTTATTTCCCTCCTCCTCGCCGTCAACGACTGGCTCGGCGAGCGTGTGCCGGTATGGCTCAACCAGCTCGCGCTCACGTAAGCACTGGATCATGCCCGATGGAGAGCCGAGGTAGATGCGGTCGGTTTCAATATTGATGATCTCCAATGGGAGGTGTTCGGTCGTGATCGCCCCGAGGCGCGCGCCGGTACGGGCGTCGAGAATCAACAGCCGGCCGGTCATGTCGACCATGTACAGCTTGGTCTCGCTCGCCGATACGAACCGGCTGACGCCATGCACCGACCATTGCTCCAGGCCTGTGTCGAGCGCCAACTTGAACAGGTCGCCGGTTTCGGAAATCACGTACAGTGCGTCATCGATCACAACCGGCTGTTCGACGACCGGATTTCCGGCCGCGAACTGCCAGCGTTTGCGCCCCCGTTCGTCGCGTATTCCGTAGACGTAACCATCGCGCGAGGCCGCATAGATGAAGGGTGGAGAGTAGGCCAAAGGTGCGCAGATCGCCTTGCGAGTGCGGAAGCGGAACTTGCCAAACATGTCGTCACTGGTGACCGCGCACACGTCACCTCCTATCGTGCCCCAAACGACGTTGTGCTCGGTGTAGATTGGGGGTGAGTCGGCCATCCCATTGCCGCGGTAGTGCAGAATATGGTCGATCTTCACCTGCTCAGCCGGCACCCTGTCGTCGCCCGATTGAGGAAGCCGGTAACCAGCGACCATGCCGGTGACCAGTGGCACGTAAATCCGCCCACCCCCGATGACCGCTCCGGCACTCGGAACGCTTTCAAGCTGCTTTTCCCATATCGGACGTCCATCGCGGCGATCGAATAAATACAGTATTCCGCCATTTGTCGACACCACGAATTCGGCATTGCATGTGGGAGCTGACGTAGGGTACTTGCGCTGACCGACTTGCGCGACCCAGAGCGTGCGCCGTGTCTCGGCGTCGAGCACGTGTAAACTGGCCTGGTCCGTCTGAATCAGCAACAGACCTTGCCAGGTTTCGTCTTCCAGTTTGATGTGCTTCAACGTGACATATTCGATCCGGCCGCGGCCGGGATCCATCGCGATTTGCAAAGCCCAATTCCGGTGCAAGCCCTGTCGTTGAGCCAAAGCTTCTGGAATGATCCCTCCTTGTAAACGCTGGGCCCTGGCAGGGGTGGCGATCGTCAAAACGCTCCAAATCCCAAGCAAGCCGAACGCGATTCGCGACATGATTCCTCCCGCAGCCAATGGCGGACCCGAACGAACCTTTCTATCATAACCGGAAGCTGCATTGGAATCACGAAGAAATTGCCGTTTTGCACGACGGGATAACGGCCGATCGGGCGGGACGAGAGGCTGCGTTGATGGATCCCCAGAGTTCCAACCCACAAGCCGAAGCAGCCGCGCAAGAAATGCTCGGTTATTTGAATTTCTCTTCTGGGACGGCAGACCCGAAATTCCAGCGAAATGCGAATTTCCTCTTTCGGTCACTTGGGGTTGAGACCCGTAGAAGCAAATTGGTCTGGGAAGAAGTAGGCCAGTGCCTGCGCGCACAGCTCCGTCGGCTGAAGGGCACATCGGCCGCATTCGGTGAAGTGGAACAAGCCCAAGCTGCGATTGAACTTGTGTTCAATCATTTGCTGCCCAAATACCGTGAGTTCCATCGCGATTTACTTTGCCACCAAAGCTCCGAAGCACTTTTCGGACCCTTCTTCGTGGCTCGCGCTTTTGAAGCCGTGCTTCAGCAGGGCCCCCCCTTCAATGAGTCGGAGCGTATCATCCAGGCCGCCCTGGTGCAATTGAATGGATTTCTCGGACATCGCCCCGTGGCCGTCCTTCAGACACCCCAACGGATTGAGCCTTACGCTCATGAATGGGTTTGCCCAATCCCCCTCTACCTGAGGGGCGTTGGCATCGCCTGCGGACCGTACCACAATCTGGTTGAGCAAGCCCTCGCGATTCTCGCGGCTACTGACTCCGAAATCTCGGACCAGGCGTCTTTCAGCCTGGCCCTGCTCGACGAATTGGCGCTCGACCCGCGAGCGTACGACTTCGATCATCCCGTAAACAAACGGCCAAACTACCAGTTTGGCCAATGGGATCCGCACCGAATCGACAACCAGGGGCGCTTCCGTCGGTTTGTGCTGCAGGAAGTGACGCTCGAGGCCCTTTGTCAGCGTCTCGCCGGGCAGGTTCTGCTACCTGCCGATGAGCTCCAATTCGAGGCGGGTGCCGTCCTGGCGGGAACGATGTTGATGGCTTCCGCCGTAAGCGGCCGCGGTCCCGAAACACATGATTCCGGCACGACTTTGGCCACCTTGGTTCCACGAATTGCCGCGTTTCGCGACTCGTTCTACCAGCGGCTACTCAGTGGAGTTGCCGGTGCACACGGCGAGCGGCTCCGAGCCGAAGCGGCGACACTTCGTCAACCATTTGGCGGCGCGCGGCAGCACTTGAACCAGTGTCTTGCACGGTTGCGGGCCGTGCAGCTTCAGCATGTTCACTTGGCGCAGTTGTTCGCGCGAATGGGGTTTCCCGATGCCAGCAGCCGGCAGGCCCAGGTCGTGCCCGTCGCTTCGGCGCGTTTGCTGTGCGAGATCAACGGCCGGCTGACCGGCGGGCATCACGCAATCGATCGCGGCCAGGTCGCGCAAGCCGCGGGGATGATTACGGAGATCGAAGACCTGCTTGATCGGGCGATTGAGTGTGGGGCGTTGGTCGATCCGTGGAACGTCTTGGGATTTCAGGGACAGTTCAGTTTATTTCCCGCGATGGAAAACAGCGTACGCGACCACCGCGTTGACGTTCTGATTCATCTGATGGAGCAGATTTTTGGGCTGTACGCACGACTCGAAGGCGAGGCTGCCGCACGTGGTGACGGCCCACTTGCCGCAAAGCTCGCGGCCGACATGAAAAAACGAGCTCGCTGGTGGGACCGATTCGCAACGCTCGACGTGGCGGGTGTCTCTCACGTCTCAGGGCGCGAAGCGGCCGAATCGGCGTCGCACGTGGCCGACGCTTTGGGGGCCTGGCAACGCGCCGGCGCCGCGGCCGGCGACGTGGCCTTCTGGCGTCAGCACGTCGATCGCTTCACATCGCCCAAGTCGTACGCTTTAGTCGTCGATGCGCTCTTGGAGCAGCGCGACTTCGTCGCCGCGCTAGCGCTTTTGATACAGTGGCTGGGTCAGGCCGCCGAAGTGCCGCTCGTCGAAGGTGAATACTCCTTCCACGATTTGGCTGATCGATGGTTTCGCGGCCTCAGCTCGGCCGAGGCCCCTACTACGTCGGCCGGCTCAGTGACTTCGGCTGCCCCGGTGTCTTCGGCTGCCCCCATTCCGCCTGCCGCCGTCAAACGCTGGCCGTTGACGGTGAAGTTTTTCGATTATCTCGAGGCCAACGCCGAGGAGTACTGGGAGGTTCCGCAGTTCGAATTCGGCGCCGGACGCGCGCCAGGCGGTCGGCGTGACCGTGGTGAAGAGGAAGCCGAGCCGGACGCGGAGCACGACCCCGATTTGTTTAGTGCCGCTTACGACGACGTCGTTTACCGCGACAGTACCGCCGATGGCCATGAAGCCGACATGCTCGAAGGGCCGGGTTTGACGAACGATTTCGAGTTGGACTTCGAAGCAACACGGCTCGAACAACGACTGGCGTTTTTATCGACATTGGCCCGCCTTTGGAAACTGGCGGCCGGCGTGTCGTCGTTGGCCACCGATGCGCGCGAGCGCGACACGGTGCTTCGGGGATGGTTTGCGCGCGCCGTGTCGAACCGGCGAGAGCTGTTCGAGCTATTGCGATCAGCGCATCGTTTCCGCATTCCGGCACCCGGCGGAACGCACGAAGCACTCGTCGAATACGACCGCCGGCGACTGCTGAAGGAATCGCTGCTGGCACGGATCGTGACGGCCTGCGTCGAGACGTCGTCGGCCGCGCGCTGGCTCCTGGCCGCATGCAACGCCGGCGAAAGCGTCGACGGCCGGGACGGTGGCGATCGCGACGTGGACCTGGCCGACTGGGAACAACGGTCCGTCGGCGTATTACGAGCCATGTTTCGTGGTGACGCCGAACGAGTACGCACCCTGTTTCCCGAATTGCGCGCCGTGCTCGAACGGGAGCCGATCCTCTATGTACCCTTGTCGCGGCACGGCGCCCCCGGACAAATCGTGGGCGCCCAGACGCTGCAACACCTCCTGTTGGCCCTGTTGCACGGGCTACCTCGGCTGGGACTCTTGACGGAGACCTGCCAGGTGATCGCCACGGCGCAGGCCATGGAGCAACACCGCCCCGACCGGGAAGGAGCGGTTACGGAGTTCGACCGACTGTTCGAGGTCGGCTATCGTGCGATCGTCGAAGCGATGGTCCGCGCCGCTATCGAAACTCGAGCTGTCGGAGACACTCCGACTGTCGGCACCTCGCCGGCCGACGGCGAGCGGCTAGAGCTCACCGCGGTGTCCGACTCCGAGCTGATCCACGCGCTGCAATTGCTGACGGAAGCACTGCTCAAACGCTGGCTTGGCCATAGCCGCTCGCTGCGACTGAGTGTGCTCGAAAAAGTTGCCGAACACGAGCGCTGGCAGGCGCTGGTTGGCTTCATCGAACGTTATGGTCACGACCTGTTCACGCCGCGCTTCTTCAACTTGGGCAACCTGCGGGCCATACTGCATCAAGGAGTCGGCCCCTATCTCGACGGCCTCGCCCGCAGCGACGCGGCCGACGAAATACGGCTCGTGTCGGAGCTCGAGATTCAGATTCCTCGCGCTACGGCAGTCGAGCAATTGGGCCTGGTGATCGAGGCAATCGTGGAGAACTTCGGCGAATTCAAGGACTATAACAGTACTACGACGCAATCGGACCAGGGCGAGCTGCTTCACGTGTTGCTCGATTTTCTGCGACTCAAAGTGGGTTACGACCGCTTCGCCTGGAATATCAAGCCGGTCGTTCTAGCCCACGAAATCCTGGTGCGTCACGGCCGGATGGCGGCGGCCGAGCTCTGGAGGCGAGCGGTTGCCGACCGCACGAGCCGGGCTGCCGATTGGCACTTGCGGCGTTTTGGCGAACTGGTCGAGCAATACAGTGTCAGGCTGCCGACGATCGCCGACCGCTTGGGCGAGCGGTTCGTCCGTCCGCTGGCCATCGACCGTGTCCGCGCGCTGATTCGGCCCGCGATCGAAGAAGCCCGCCGCGGAGATCCGCCGACCGCCTTTGACCTGTTGGAGCAGGAACTCGTCGAATTCACCGAGAACCCTTCCGGCGCGGGGCTCGACGTACCGGCCTGGCTGACGGCGTTGGAAAACGAAGTGGATGAGGTCGGTCCGACGCACCATCGCGGACTCGACGCCGATGACGTGCCGCCGCCGGTTCCGACGTTGGCGCTCTCGTGGGAGGTCGTCCAACAACAACTTCAAAACGAAGATTTGTAGCCGTTGCTTCGTTACCGATCGCGCCTTTTGGCGATCAACACGGTCCGATGGTGTTGCCCGGCGTCGCCCGCCAGCGCTTCGAGCCGGTCGCGGACCAGGTCGGCGAGAGTTTCCGCAGGAGCATCCAGGTGCTCGACGAGCGACTGGGCCAATGGTTCGTCGCCGAACAGGTGGCTTTCGGCTTCGATCAATGTGCGGACCCCTTCGCTGACGACCAGGAGTGCCTCGCCGGCTTCGAGGTTCACGTCGTGCGCGGCATATTGGGCATCGAAACTGAGCCCCAAGGCCAACGTCGGTGAAAGAAGTGCGCGGCAGCCGTCGGACGAAAGCCGGTACGCGCCGGCGTCGCCGGCTAATGCGCAACGAAGGCAACCGGCGGATTGGCCGGCGCACGCCGTCGTGGCAAAGAACAAGTTCGCGCCCCGCTCATCCGCCGAACTGGTCCAGAGAGTGCGGTTGACCAGTTCCAGCAGTTCCGGCGGTTCGGAAACGTGTTGAGAGTGGGATCGCAGCGCGGCGCGTAGCGCCGCCGCGGCGAGCGCCGCTTCGAGGCTATCGGCATGAACTCCTCCGATGGCGAAGACCAAAGCGTCGTTGGGCCGCGCAAACCAGTCGAAGAATTCGCCACCGACTCCGTCAGGACCCTGTGTCCAACCAGCCACATCCCAACCGTCAATCAAAGGTGCGTTTCGCGGGACCTGGTTCTGTTGCCAGCGCTCGGCGGCCAACCATTGCCGCTTGAGCCGCGCCCCCGCGGTCCCCTCGGCCAGAAGCACCTCGCGTTCGAGGTCACTTGCGAGCCTCCCCGCCACGACCTCGGCGATGTTGACCTCTTGGTCGCTGAAAGGCCGCTCGTGCCGGCTGAAAATCCAAAGCGTTCCCAGGGGGGTCGTCGAACTTGCGACCGGCACGCAAACGGCCGCGGCGAACGGCTCCGGCGGGTTCCATGCCTGGCACGAAACGGCGTCGTCCAGCACCACGGCGTGGCCGGCGAGGGCCTCGAGATCGGCGGTGGCGCTTCGTAGCGGCCGCGCCGACGCCGTGTATCGCTCGGTCGGCAGGTTCCAGCAGGAGCGTAGCTTCAACTCGCTCGTCGCCTCGTCGAGCATGTAGAGCGCTGCCGAGTGGCAGCCGATCGCTTCCGCGCCGGCGCGGAGCACGGCGGCCAGTTGGTCGGCCAGGTGCCGCGCGGAATTCCCGTGCGACGCCAATGGCACACCAACGGCCAGGTCGGCCTCGCGGTGGCGCAACGCGTGTCGTGTCCGCGCCAATTCGTCCAACAACTCGGCGAACGCCGCCGCAAGTTCGCTCGCGGCATCGGATGACACGCGCCCAACGCGGTCGCCGTCGGCGTCATCCACAAGCTCGATCCCGATGTGTCCGGGAGACGTTCCGACGCCCGGATCTACCGGGGCGGACCACAGCAGGTCGAGATCATGGTGAGTCGCATCGCCGTCCAAGTAGCGCAACGGCCAGCCGGTCGCCCTTTCGAATGCCCGGCAGACGTGCGCCAGGCACGGCCAGGCCTCTTCCGCACTCTTGGCGAGGGCTAACGGCCGTTCGTTGTAGAGCCGCAAGTAGTTTGGTATCGACTTTGCCACGGACGACTCACGAAGGCCGGGGGGAAATCGGAGCAACGATCGGCTCCTTGACCGCGGGCCTGCGCGTCAATGCACGCACGACCGTCAAACTCGGCGCGAGCGTCGAGCTCAGGACCGGTGTGTTGGCGGCAGTGCGACATCCTGCGCAGACCTTCCAGCATCCGTGACCGGTAGGCTTTGACAACATCGGCCGGCGAGCGGCGAGATTTGAGTCGGAGTTGGAAAGTCAGGGTTGTTCGTGCGGCAAATCGTGGCATTCCATTGGACGACGCTCGTGTCCACTTGCACCAGGACATGCGAAACAACGGACTATTGTCAAACTTTACAATTCTTCCACTTGAACTCGCCGCGCGTCATCCAGCGCTTTGGCCGCATCCAATCTCCCCGGCAGCAACTCACCCGCGTTTTGGGCCGCGGCGGCAATGCCGACGCGGATGCTTTCGAGCGGGTCGCGTCCTTCCGACATGGCCCAAGCTATGCCCGCGGCCAAACAATCGCCACAACCGATCGGGTTGATCAACCGTGGCAAAGGCAACGGCTGCAACCGCCATTGTCCCTCGTGCGAGCTGGCCCACACTGCCCGTTTGCCTTCGGTGACCACGACCCAGTCGGCGCCGCGCTCGTTGAGCTCGCGCATCCCGGTCACCAGCGACTGGTCGTCATCGAGCGGCCGGCCCAACGTGCGGATTAGTTCCTCTCGGTTCGGCTTGACCAGAAACGGCCTGCATTCCAAAGCGGTGATCAATTCGGGTCCCCGCGCATCGAGCACCGATCGGGAGCGAGTCTTTCGTAACAAATCGCGGTAGAACGTCGACCGAGTCCCGGTCGGCAACGAGCCGCTGAGCACGACGACGTCGGCGCTAGCGCACTCTTCGGTCCAAGCGGCGACGAACTGGCCCAGACAATCACTCGCGAGCGGCCGGGCATTTTCAACCAATTCCGTGACCATGCCGGTCGCCGAGTCCAAAAGTGTAGTACAAACCCGCGTCGGTTCGGTGTGCCTGATCAACCGCGATCGCACCCCTAAATTTTCGAACTCACAAAGTACAAGGTCGGCGACATCCCGGCCGATCGGGCTGATCAACCGGCATTCAGCGCCGAGCCGGCTCAAGGCGATCCCGACGTTGAATACTTTGCCCGAGGCGCACCAATGGGCTTCCACGGCCCGGTTGACCTCGCCCAGTCTCAGCGAGTCGAAGCGCAAGATTTGCTGCCAGGCGGGTGTCAGTCCGGCCGCGACGATCACAGCATTTCCTCCAGCAAGATCGTCAGCTCCTCGTCGGGCACCTCACGCGGGTTGCCATTCATGCTGTTGCCGCGCGAGCCGCCGACGATTGCTGGTATCTGTTCGCGGCGCACGCCTATTTCCCGCAGTCGCCGCGGTACGCCGACAGCGTCGCTTAGTTGGCCGATTTTTTCGATGAATGCGTCGGCCGCTAGCGCATCGCTGGCCCAAGTTCCCTCCAAAACCGCGTGGGCCAACACGGCCAGCTCGCGTTGTCGGACGTGGCGATTGACGCGCAGCGCCACGGGCAACATCACGGCGCAGGCCAATCCGTGCGCGACACGGGAGTGTACTCCAAGTGCCGCGGCCACACCGTGGGCCAGGCCCAGGCCGGAGTTCGCCAGGGCCATGCCCGACAACAGCGCCGCGTGAGCCATACTCTCCCGCGCCGGCCTTGACGTGCCATCACGCACCGCCTCGACGATCGCCGGCACCGCGCGGCGCAGTCCGTCAACCGCCAGCGCTTGTGGGATGGGTCGGGCGGAGCGGCAGATATAGCTTTCGACCAGTTGCGTGATCGCATCCATGCCCGTCCAGGCGGTCGTCGCCGAGGGAACACTGACACTCAATTCGGGGTCGACCAGCACCATGCGCGGAACCATCAGCTCGGAGCGGAGGCTCTTCTTGAAGGGCGGCTCGAACGATGAAATCACGGCGTTCTTGGTGGCTTCAGTGCCCGTCCCACCGGTCGTCGGGAGGGCCACCAACGGAAGCGGCGGCGCGACGATCGTGCATCCCCGCCCCACGCCTTCCAGGTAGTCATTGGCTGATTCGCCGTCACGGTTGGTCGCCAGTGCCGTGGCGGCCTTCGCCAGGTCGATCGCCGATCCGCCACCGATGGCGATGACCACATCGCCCGGGCCCGCGCCGTGGTCACGCAGCCTGCCCACCGCGGTATCAACGTCGATGACCTCCGGCTCTCTCGAGATCATTGCCAGCGGTACCACTTGCATGCCCGCCGACACGAGCAAATCGAAAATCTCCGAAAGTGTTCCGTTGGCCGCCAACGTCCTCGAGCCTTCGACGATGAACGCCCGGCGGCCCAGCGCCGCCGCCAGCGTCCCCACTTCGCGCCGCCGCCCCCAGCCGAAGACGATCTTCTGCGGTGCGATGAGATCGTATTGCAGCGGTTCAAGTTGATTCATCGCTGGCAACGTGTCATACGCCTGCTCCGAGGTTCTGCACAGTTACTTGCCTGCCTTCGCCGTTTCACCAGAAGTTGAAATCAGCTCCAAGTTGATCTCCTTAAACCGCACCTCGGTCGGCCCGCCGGAGTGCAATTGGAAGGCGAAAATACCGCGGCGGGCGCCGTCGGGGTCGTCAAGCTCAACGCAGGGCCGGCCGTTGATCGACGTGCGAATGCGGCTGCCGATGGCTTCGATCTCATACGCGTTCCACTCGCCTGGGTTGACGTGCTCTTCGCCGGAACGGTCCCACAAGAGCGCGCGGCCGTGCTCTTCATAGAGTTTGCCCCACCAGCCAGGCCCAACGTCGGCCTGGTAGCCCTTCACGTCGCCTTCCCCCACAGCTTCACTACGGAATTGGATGCCGCTGTTTCCTTCGTTTCTGACCAGTTTCACAAGCAGCGTGAGCCGGAAGTCGCTGGCGGCCAGCTCACCGCGCAAGAACTCGTTATGGTCCAGCCCGGAAGTGCGCCCGACAATTTCACCTTCCTCCACTCGCCACAATTCGGCGTTACCCTGCCAGCCGCTCAGGTCGCGCCCGTTAAAGATTCCGGCCACATTTTCGGCAGTGGCCAAGAGGGGAGTCTGCGCCGGGCTGGCCAGGTACGCTACCAGCGAGCGGACCTCGTGCTCGGTAAAAGGCTTAAGTTGATCGTCGGGCATCATCGACTTGGCGCTCAATTCGCGAACGTCGATCTCACCCTTAGGCACGATCACCGTTTCGTTGGCCGTGGCCAGTGTCACGGCGTCGTCGTCCTCCGAGCGGACGATGCCCGTCAACGTGCGGCCGTCTTCGGTCTGGATCACGGTCGCCTGGTATTCCTTGCCGATCAGTGCGCTGGGGTCCAGTAGGTTCGAAAGGATGTAATCGAGATTGGCCCGGTTCGAGCCAGTTAGTTCCGGTCCAACCTTGCTGCCAGTGCCGAAAAGGGTGTGGCATTGCTGGCAGGTCTTGGCATACAACGCCCGACCCAGTGCGACGTCGGGCGCCTCGGCCGCCGGCCTGGCGAATGTCTCGCGGTATTCGGCGATCAGACGCAGGCGTTCCTCGGGCGTGTCATGCACAACTCCCCAGACCTCGGCAATGCGTTCGTTCAATCCGTCGTTCATGAGGTTGCGCAACTGTCGGATGGTCTCGGCCGACAGGTCGCTGGGCGGGATCCGCTTTTCGGCGATCGCGCCCAGTAGCGCCTGACCGTATTCGACCCGCGCGGCAAGGGTCGCCAGGGCGTCGCGTTTTTCGTCGAGGTCGAAACCATCGTAGCTGTCCAAGAGCACTCGCGGTGTGCTCGGATCGTCATAGGTCGCCAGTCCGCGAAGTGCCGGCCGTCGTAACGACAACTCGGCCAGGAGGACATGTAAGATAGGTGGCAGGTCGGGATCGCGGGCTTTGACCAGAGCGACCAGCGCCTCTTCGCGCAGCCGCGCATCGATCGCCGTGTCGCTGAGCACCTTTTCCATGGCCTTGAATGCGACCGGATCGCCAAACGTCAAGGCTAATGCCGTCGCTTGGGATCGCAAGGCGTCGTCGTTGATTGTGATCAGGCGGTCGTAGATACGCCTCCATTCGGACGGCATCGGCAATTGCCGCTTCCCCCGAAGTCCTGCGTTGATCTGTTTGAGCAATTCCAATTGCCCTGCGACGTCGTCGGTGCGGCTAAGCCGGTTGACAAGCAAGTTCATCGCTTCCGGCGAGGCCAATGTCGCCAACCGGCGAACGAGGAAGCGATCGACCAGCGGCACTCGCGATGCCTCGGCCAACTCGATCGCCAACCCTGGGTCGTGTTCGACCAGCGGCTCGGCACCGTACCAGTACATCAGGGGCAGATTGTGGTCCTCGGCGTCCTCAGCATGGCCCAGTAGACCACGGATGATCTCATGACGCTCCGAGAGCGGCAGCCGGTCGAGGGCCGCAGCAAGATAAAGCCGCACGACGGGCGACGGATCGCCGCGCGAAAGTTCAACCAGCTCGGCGAGAGTATCAGGCGATGGTAACTTGTCTTCCATCGCAAGTTGAATCGTCCAGGACCGCACCAGCGGACTATCGTTGGTCAATCCAAGCCGAATTCGTTCCTCGGTCAATCCGCTGGTAACATGCAATGCCCAAAGCCCGCGAAGCCGCCGCGTTTCGTCGGAGTGCTCGAAAGCCAGCTTTGCCAGCGCCACGTGGACTTGCTCATTTCCGCCGCGTTCTTGCAGCAGTCGCCGCGCGTGGCGAACGTGCCAGTCGTTAGGCGATAGTTGCAACTCGATCAGCTCGGCGTCGGTCTTGTTTCGCAGGTCGATCGCGACCCTTTCGGCTTTTTCGTAACTGACCTTGAAAATCCGGCCATTGGTGCGGTCATGCCCCTTGGGGTCGTGATGGTGGCACTGGTTCTTGTCGTACCAATCGATCAGGTACATTTGCCCGTCGGGACCGTACTGCAAGTTGATGATCTGCGACCAGGCATCGTTGGCAAGTAGGAAATCAGCCCCACGGTTGCCGACGTAACCCGAGCCGCCGGGCGCGAGCAGGTCCATGTTGAGTCGTGCGCCGTGGATATTGTTCATGAAGATCTGGTCGCGGTACTCGCCGGGCCAACTGCCCCCGAGGTAGATCATGGCCCCGGCGTGGGCGTGCCCTCCGCCGGCCGCGTCGGACCGATTGTTACCCGAATGGGGCGAGCCGCCGATCCAGTGCCGGTGGACGGCGATCGTCTGGATGTCGTCGTATGTGTAGGGGTTGAAGTGGCCGCCCGCCTGCCGCTGGTAACGCCCCGACTGAATGATGTGGAACAAGTGCGGAATCACGCAGGCGGTGCAAAACGCCTGGCCGTGGTCGTTGAAATCGAGTCCCCAGGGGTTGCTCGTGCCCTGGGCGAAGACCTCGAAGCGGTCCTTCAAGGGGTGGTAGCGCCAGATGCCCGCGTTGAGCGGCACGCGCTCCTCGTCGGGCGTGCCCGGTTTGCCGACGTTCGAATGGGTAAACACGCCGTGGCACCCGTAGAGCCAGCCATCGGGACCCCAAATGAAGGAATTGAGCGTCTCGTGCGTGTCCTCGAAGCCCCAACCGTCAAGAATCACCCGCGGCTCGCCGTCGGGCACGTCGTCGCCGTCGCAGTCGGGAATGTATACCAATTCGGGGGCCATGCCGACCCACACTCCGCCGAACCCAACCTCCAGCCCGCTTACCAGATTCAATTTGTCGATGAATACCTTCCGGCTGTCGAAATGCCCGTCGCAATCGGAATCTTCGAAGATCAGGATGCGGTCGCGGGCCTCGTCGTCGGGCACGTGGAAGGGATACGAGTAAGCCTCGGCGACCCAGAGTCGGCCACGGTCGTCGATGGCCTGAGCGATCGGCTGTACGACGTCCGGCTCGCCGGCGAAGAGTGTCACTCGGAACCCCGCCGGCACCGTCATCGCCTCGGCTGCCGCTTGCGGTTCGAGCCCAGCGTGTTGAAACGTGTCGAGCGCAAGCGCGCCGGGGCGCTGCGGGAAGTCGAGCTTGAGGTCATGAAAGCGGAAATCGTCGAAATTGATGTGGCCCCAGCCCCCGCTATGGCGGTCGACGAGCCGAATCACGATCTCACGGCCCACTTGCCCGGAAAGATCGACGGCGACGGGCTTGAGCTCCTCGCTCTCGTCGCCTGTCGCGCGAAAGATCACTTGTCCGTTGTCATGGCGCACCAGTTCCACGCAGGTTTCGGCATGTGGGCCGCCGGCGATGAGGAAGCTCGCGAACGGTTTCGTCACGCGGAAAGGGATTGAGGTCAGCGTCCCTTGCGGCTGGTCCCCCTGGCGCTCATACGTGCCAACCCAGTAGCGGCCTGCGTGCCGGCTGTGCATGTCAGATCGCCGGGCGTGGACCGTGTCCCCTTCGACCGGCTGCATGCCAAAGGCATCTCCTCCGGACTGCCAATCTTTGAAGCTCGCCGACTCGAAGTCGAAATTGAGAGATTCTCCTTGGGCGTCGACAGGCAAGCTGCCGGCCGATCGATCGGGTGGATCGGCGGCCGTCGCCACCGCCGAATGGAACGATGCCGAAATGAACGAAAGGGAGAGTTGCAGAGCGATCAGGGTCCACAAACGGCGTGGCGAAGCATATGTCGAAAATGGCATGAATTCCGATCCTGGCGTTGAGGTTCGCATCCAGCATGACGCGCCGGCATTCGAGTGTCAAATTCCGGGTCTCGATCGTAGGTTAGGCTTGCGACGGCGATCTACGCCGAGGCATTTCGCCGGATTCCAGCCTTGATCGACGGCAGCGACCCGGAATTCCCCCAGATTGAAGAATCGCTTGTGCCAGTACGGCAGGGTGTCGAGCTGGTCGAGCAAGGCAAGATCATTCGCTCGCTGATCGGAAGCCGCCTGGCCCACTATATCGTGCCACTGTCCATCGCCCGATCAATTGGCGATGGCGTTCAATGGAATATTTGGCTGAACGCGGAACGCAGGTGTTGCCGGCACGGATGCCGGGGATTCTCGTAGGGGTCGATAACCTAACCGGCGACCGCCGTGCCGACTCACCGGGAAGCTGACTCGCGTCGTGTCGGCCTTTCGGTGGTGTCAATTTCGGAAGTCCATCTGACGTTGTTGCGTGCGGTGCATATCAAATTGCGCAGTGGTGAATCGGAGCGCAAAGGGCGGCAATCAGGTACTGCAGCTCATCGGCAATCTCGGCGGAATCGCTGACGGTGTCGGCAATGCGCAACTTGACGGCCCGGCGAAATCGTTTTCGCAGCCGATGGACGGCGACGTTGAAGCTTCCTTCGGTCATGTCGAGCGACCGGGCCGCTGCGATCAAGGTGTCACGGCCCGTCGGAGCGACCAGCCAAGGCTTGAGGATTTCGAATCGCTCCGCCTCACCAGCGCCTTGAGCTTCGCTGCGCAGCGCGTCGATCGCCGATTCGACCACGGTAATCGCCCAATGACGGTCAAAGAATTCATCGGGCGGAAATCCTCGTGGATCGGAAACCTGATCGGCAACACGTGCATTCCCCCGCCAATCATCAACGTCCGCGGCGATTTGATCGAGCGATTGCGGCTCGCGACCACCGCCGCGGATTGCCGCTCGTCGTCGGTCCTCGTGGTCGGCCAGGAAGTGTTTGACCGCGCCGAGAAGGTACGAACGAAAACGACCACGCGACCGGTCCGCTCCATCGAGGCTTGCTCCTTCAAGCAACCTGACGAAAAACTCATGCGTCAGGTCGCGCACGTCGTCGGCACGGCGATAACGACGGACGAAGGACTCGACGGGACCATAATAGGTTTCGCACAGGCGGCACAGCGCTTGCTTGGCTTCCGCCGATCCGCCGCGCGCGGCCAGGACCAGCGTCCAGCGCGTCGTGTGAAAACGGCCGGCGTTGTCCGATTCGGCGGTCATCAGGGTTCACCGCTCCGCTCCGGCAGATCTGCAAGGGCTCGTGATCGCAAGTGACCAACGTACCCAAGATACCCGAGAAACGCCGGCAGTCCGAAAAGCCCGGCAATGATGAACTCGGGTATGCCGCGATACGGTCCGCCCAACGCCCCGTCCAAGACGCCGAAAAGTACGAAAAGGAGCGACATAACACCGAGATTAGGCCAGACTCCGCTGGGCCAGCCTTGCCGTGGGACACCCGCAGTGACGAGACGCGGTTTTTGGCCATCCTTAGCGGTTCGTATTGCCTCACACCAATCGGCGACATGGCGATTGATTCCCGATAGCGGCTCCCAAAAGCTGGGGTACGGCGTAAAGTAAATTCGTTGCGTCTGATGATTTTGCTCATACGTCACGGCGACGTAGTCCAGACCGAGAAGGTTCACAATGATCGGGTAGCAACCGACACCGATGTCGCGAATTGCGGCTAGTGGAATCAACTCCGGCGGCGCCGACGAAAACCTGCCCACTGGCCGAATCGTCAACTGACGTTCGTCGAGAACGAACGTCGCCCGGCTTCGATGGGCAAAAAACTGCCCCCACAATGTCGCCAACCGCTCGGGCGTGGTAATGTTACCGCTTCCTTGACAGCGAAACGGGGCTGCCGTCGCCGTTTCGGAAGGTTGATCCAGCATCCATGTCGTGACTCCAGTGCGAAATTCCGCGGCGGTCTGGTATCGTCGTTCCGGTCGCTGCTCCAGTGCCCGCAGGACGACTTCATCCAGGCGGACGTCGATTTGCACCTTTCTTGACGGAGGCTCCAGTTTGGATCCAGGCAGTTCGCCGGTGAGCATCTCGTAGAGTACGATGCCCAACGAGTAGATGTCGGCCCGCTGATCGACCGCGCGGGGATTCTCGCGTTGTTCGGGGGCCATGTACTGTGGGGTTCCCAAGACCGATTGCCTTGTGAGGTCGCCGGGCACAAACGTGCCGCCTGCCGCCGATTCGGATTCGCCAATTGGCTCCTGCCGCATCATTCGCGCAATTCCGAAATCGGCGATCTTGACACGCCCCTCTTTGTCGAGCAACAAATTCTCGGGCTTGATGTCGCGATGCACGATGCCGTGCTCGTGCGCAAACTGTAGCGCCTCGCAGATCGGAGGAACAATGGCCAGCGCCTGTTCCGGCGCGAGCCGCCCCGCCGAAATGGCCTGCCGCAAGTTCACCCCATCGACGTATTCCATGGTCAAATAGTAGAGGTTGTCTGTCCGGCCAAAATCGTGGACAGTGACGATGTTCGGATGATTGAGCTCCGCGAGCGTTTTCCCCTCCCGCGCGAATCGTTCGGCGAAATCGGGGTTGCTTGCGTACTGCGGAGCCAGAATCTTAAGGGCGACCAGGCGTCCGAGCGACTTCTGCTTCGCCTTGTAGACGGCACCCATGCCACCGCGGCCAATCAACTGCTGAATCTCAAGCTGCGGGAAAGAACCGACCAATTCTTCGACGGTTGGCGGCGTCCAGGGGGCTGCCGAACCGCCGCTTTCGCCCCCCGTCCCAAACGCCGCTTGCCTCAGAAGACACGCAGGGCACAATCCCTCGGCAACGCCAGGTTGCAATGCGGCGCCGCAGCGAGGGCAAATCGGGCTCGTAGTTTCATCAGACATTTCCACATTTTACCTCAATTCATCCAGATATGATGGAGATTCGCCTGCTGATTACTTGAGGAATCGGCCCCGGATGATTACAAGTCAGGAAATGATTTCCTGGACGACATTGCAAGATCAGGACCGCGAGAGCGCAACCCCGATATAGGAGTGATCCGCAATGACACGGTTCCAGGGCCTCGCATGTTGGGTGGGTATGGTCGTGCTGACTGGCGGCGCGGCGAACCCTGTTAAGGCGCAGCCCCTCGGCAACAACACGAAGTCCGCGAGTCCGCTTGAACGAAAAAAACTGGAGGTTGATGGCCACTCGGCGTTCCTGATCCTGCCGCCGGAACGAAAGGTGAATCCGACACCGTGGGTGCTGTACGCCCCGACCTTGGGCCTGGACCTGCCGGGTGAAGCGGAACGCTGGATGTTCGAACGGTTCATCAAGGTCGGAATCGCGATCGCCGGCGTGGATGTTGGAGAATCGTACGGCAGCCCCAAGGGGCGGTTGATCTTTAGTGCATTGCACAGGCTGTTGATCGAGGAGCACGGACTGGCGCCTCACGCTTGCCTGCTGGCCCGCAGCCGCGGCGGTCTGATGCTTTATAACTGGGCGGCCGACAACCCTGGCAAGGTCTGCTGCATCACGGGCATCTATCCGGTTTGTAATCTCGTCAGTTACCCAGGGCTGGAAAGCGCCTGTGGCGCGTACGAGATGACCAAGCAAGAACTGGCCGCTCATCTCGCCGAGCACAACCCAGTCGACCGCCTTGCTCCTCTGGCAGAGGCCCAGATTCCCCTGTTTCACATTCACGGCGACGTGGACCAGGTCGTCCCGCTTGAGGAAAACTCGGGGTTGATCGCGAAACGCTACAAGGAGCTGGGAGGCTCGGTGCGGCTTGTCGTCCCCAAGGACCAGGGGCACAACATGTGGCCAGGATTCTTTGAGTGCCAGGCGCTGGTCGATTTCCTGATTGAGCATGCAACCGGCGCCGGCCGGGCCGCCGAGTTGCCCGCCCCTGTCGCGCATTGGAAATTGGACGACTCCGGCAGTGAAGCCATCGACTCAGCCGGCAAGCACCACGGGACGATCCACGGCGCGGTGAGCGCCGAAGGGAAGCTGGACCGCGCGTTGAACTTCGACCGCGGCCGCGGCGACCATGTGAGCATCCCGTATTCAGTGGACTTCGAACTATCGACGTTCACTGTGGCCGCCTGGGTGAAACTGACCAAGGAGCCGACGTTCTCGGGGATATTGGGCACTCGCTTTGGCGGAGAATTCACGTTCGACATGAAAGTGAATTCCGAAAAGGTGCATGGCGACGTCGGCGATGGCGAGCGCTGGATCGAGACCAAGGTGAACTTCTACGCTGCTGACGTGGGACACGATGGCCGGGGAGGCGACCTGAATACCGACCGCTGGTACCACATCACGATCGTGGTGGATGGCGCCGCCAAGAAGTTCCGGCTCTACCTCGACGGCGACAAGAAGAAGGAGATTGCCTGCGACGGCCAACCACGGCTGATGAAACCGGGACAAACGATGCGGATCGGAAACTCTTCGGGTGACGAGTACATGGATGGCGTTATCGACGAAGTGAAAATCTTTAGTGTTGCGTTGACTGACGAGCAAGTAATAGCGCTGGTGGCGGCGCAGTGAACCTTGTTTCACGATGGAAAGCACTTGCCGAAGGCCACGAGCCATTTCGGCGAACCCTTGAGCCGGATTCTTCTCGTCAGCATGGCCCACAGCAGGCTGCGTTCCTTCGCCACGAATCCGAGCCATGTGTTGCTGTCGGCGGTAACACGAATGTTGGCCGAGCCAACGTGCCCTTCTTGAATCTGAAGGTCTTTTTCCCGGATCACGATCGTGGCCTCGATCTGCTCGTCGCCGGTGAACATGAAGTGGTACACGGCATCCAGCCCTTCCGCCCGGCCCCGCTGGAAGACCAGGGGCAAGCGCGCCAGGAAATTCCTGATCGAGCGGGACCGCAGCCCATTGCTGACCCGTTGTATATGCTTGTTCGGGAACCATTCCCGCATGTGTTTGTATATACAAATAAATCGGCCGTCAAAGGCCATTTCGGCACATTTCTTCGGCCCGTGCCGTGGCTTATGACTTTCGAGTGGCACGGGTGGTGGGCAACTCGCACAGCGGGCGGCTAGAGGTTGGCTCCGCCAAGACTTCGGCCAAAGTCGTTTGCCGAAATGCGTCTTCGACCATCGCCAACGCATTGTCCATCCGCCTATGCAACGGGCACAGCCTCGCGCCGTGGGCCGTCAATCCGAGCGGGCAGGTTCGGATTCGCCCAATCGGTTCGACTGCATTGACGACCTCAAGAATGGTCAAATCGGATGGCGACTTCAACAGGACCATGCCCCCTCCCATCCCGCGTTTCGACTGCACGATCGCCGCATGGCATAAGCCTTGTAAGACTTTCGATAAGTATGCCTTGGGCACCAAGGTCGCCGCCGCAATCTGGTCGGTCGTACGAGGCGACGGGGCTTGATCGGCCAGGTGAACGACGGCCCGCAATGCGTATTCGACCGTCTGCGAAAACATGGATTTTCTCCAAACTAATAAACTGGACCTTGACATCCAATTTGTCTGTTGTATCCTGCCTGATAGTAATTGGATAACAACATCCAATTAACCCGTTTTCGTGCCCGCTGTCAACCCAATTGCCGTGGAGCTACGCCAATGATTCATGTCAATGAAAAACGCCTGGAATCGGACCTTGGCTACCGCTTTGAATACGTTTCCAAATTCATGGGCTTCGGTGCCGAGGACATTGCTGCGATTCACGCCGCTGCCGCTGTTCTCGCTCCGCTCGTGCCGACCCTGGTGAACGCCGTCTACGAGCAGCTTCACCGCTATGATGCTACCTGGCGGCACTTTCTGCCGCGCCAATCGGGTTACGAGGGGCCGGTGCCAACGACGCTTGATGAATTGACGGAAGCCCACGAGATGATCCGCTATCGGAAGGAACACCTGGCCCGCTACCTGACGGCACTCGTCAGCAAACCCTACGATGGGAAAATGGTGACGTACCTCGACATGGTCGGCAAAATGCATACGTCGAAAGCGGGGGCTGCGGAACTGGCCGTACCGCTGGTGCAAATGAACGCTCTGCTCGGCTTCGTCGCCGACGCCCTCACCGGCGCGATCCTGAGTCTGCGCTTGGAGCGAGGGCAGGAAATCCGAACGCTACGGGCCTTTGGCAAGCTGCTCTGGCTGCAAAACGACCTCATCAATCGTCACTACCAGGAGGCATCCCTGAAGGGAATGGGGCGGCGGTTGATGTTGGGCGAACGTTAGCCCGCCGCTGAGCCGCCGCAGCGCGGCCACGAAGAAAACCACGAAAGTCCTGAGCGTGATTGAAAAACGGTAAAGCCAACTCATTCCTTGCGGGCTTGAGCCTCTTTTTCGAAGAACTCCAGCCAGGCAAGCATCAGGACGTCCCTGATTTCCTTCGAGTGGCGGAGTTCCGTGGGCGGCTTCCCCCAGTAGAAGCCGATCCAACCCGCGGCGTGCTTGTTTGACTCTCGGACGAACCGCCCGAAGTCGTTCATCGAACACTTCAGCGGGAACGTTTCTTCAATCAGAACCGGCTTGCCCTCGGAAAAACCCGCCAGCGTCGCGATCGCTTCGTCGACATTGCCGCTCTCCGGGTAGAGGTGGACGCACAAGAAATCGAGATCATCCACGATCATCTTTGGGACAAACCCCGAGGTCAGCCCCGGCCGGTCGAGGCTCCAATCCACAAGCCCGACCGTTATCAGGTGCCGCTTGTCTTTCTCGCGAATAGCGGACGTCAAGCACCGCACCCACTGACGGGCGATTTCGCCTCGGGGCCGGTCTTGCTGGTCGAGAGTCACGAACTGGACGAAATGCTTGCCGGCGAAATCAGGACCCAACCAGTCGCCACTATTTCGTTTGCCACCCGGCACGACTGGTTCGTTCATCAGGTCGTAACAGAAAATCGCCGGACTTTCGGCACAACGCTCGACCACGGCCTGCCAGAACCGGGCCTGCACGTTCCAGCGGTCTTGCTCCGACAGCTCGTCGTACCAAGCCGGAACGTCCTGCTTGTGGTAGCAGCCGAGGCCAGTCAGATCGAGGTAGAGGTGTTCCTTCTCCGCCAAGTGAACCAGGCTGGCAAGCCGCTCCAGTGCCAGCACGTTCGGCTCGTTCATCCCGTTCATGAATTTGCCGAGTTGAAGGTGGATGCGGACGACGTTCGCACCCAGCCTGTTCATTTGCGCGAAATGGCCTTCGACCGTCGCCCACTCGGATTCCCAATAGTCCTCGAGCAGACGATCCGCATCGTCGTGGTCGTAATTGAAGCCCCAGGGAACAAACGGCTTGCCGGAGGATTGCAGAATGAATTCCCGCCCATCCTTTGAGACGACGATCCGCGGCATCTCCTCGGCCCGTGCCGAGGTGGGTAAGCAGGCCAGGACAATGGAAAGGGGAACCAGCAATCGCATTCTTGCGATCATATCATTCGTTGCCTTTCCAGTAGAGCCAAACGCCCAAACGTACCGCTGCGCATCACTTCACACACTCGATGAACGCCACGGGCGGATGGTCCAAGAGACTCGACCAGAAAGCCTGGTCGTATTCGACCAGTCCCTCCGGCGACAACCGCGGAGCGTGCCAACGGAACTCCCGAAAGCCCGCTCGACGGAAGGCTTCCTCATGGATCGCCACGTTCAAATGGTAGTTCTCGATCTCGAAGGCCCCGTCGCTCAAGTAGAAGGTCCACTTGATCGGCGCACCCTCTTGCCACTCTCCCCGCACGCTCGTTTCGAACCCGTACTTGCGATACGTTGGAGCACTCGAAAATACGAGGGCCGGGTTGCAGTTGACCGTGATGAACCTGCCCCCCGGCTTCAACGAGCGAGCGATCCCGTCGCACATCGCCTGAATCTCATCGCGGTTGCGGGCATAGTTGAGCAGATAGGCAGCCACCGCCAGGTCGAATCGATCGGTGTCGGCCAGCTCCCGCGCATCGCCAACGACGTACTCGACGCCAAGCCGGTGCCGTGCCTCCTGAGTACGGGCCAATTCAATCATTCCATGCGAAAGGTCTACACCGGTCACTCGCGCCGCGCCCCGCTGGCGAAGCATGCGAGTATAAAAGCCCTCTCCGCAGGCCACGTCCAGCACGTCCTTCCCATCGAGTTCGCCAATCAGGTTCATCAGCGTGAAGCACTCGACGAAGGTACGCCACGGCTGTTGCTTCGATCGCTGGTACTGCTCGGCGATCGGGTCGTAATTCGTGGTCATCAGCGGCTTCCGCAAAATCGGCGGTATGGTTACAGAACAATTCCCGGATCGTTCTCGTAGGCCGAGCCGATGTGGCACAAGTGGTTGAGGACTTCGGCGAACAACTCGTAGAATGACTTCAGCCGCTCAATGTCTTTGACCACGCCGGGCACCCAGAAGTAAAGCTCATCGACGCCTTCGGGAAAACGGACCTTGAACCAACCCTCGTCGTCCCGAACGGTGAGGTAGATCTTCGGCTGACGCTCGATCAACCGGCGGATTTTTCCGTCGGCGAACATCTTCCGCAGCTTGGTTTCGTCGTCGCCTTTGATGATGAAGGCGTCGTCGAATTCCGGCTCGCCGATCTCGACGTCCTGCATCCCCAGCAATTTGCCCAGATCACTGAAAAACCCCTTGCGGTAGATCGTGAATCGGAAGCCGTCCTTGTTCACGTAGGGAGCACGCATCCGGGTGTAGGTGCTGCTGGTCTCCCCGTCGGAATCGGTGTACGTATCGAGCGTGATCGTCCACTGCTTGTGTTGGACTTGGACCTTGCTTCCCTTCCAGAATCCGCCCTGAACGAAATCGCCGCCGATCTGGTCGCACAATTGCCGCCAGATTTCGTCTTTCGATGGGCCGAAAATTTGTCGCAGGATGCTCATCGATCGATCGTGCAATTAGGCAGAGTTTTCCGGAGAGCGGCGATACCGGCGGCGGTGATTTTCGTGCCCTTGAGATTCAGGCTCTTCAAATTGCGGAATGCACCGAGATGAACCAGGGCGGAATCCGTCAAGGGAGTGTAGCTTAGGATCAGTTCCTCCAAAGCGGTTAACGTCTTGAGTTTCTGGAGATCACCTTCGTTGAATCGGCTGTAGGTCAACGACAAGGACTTGAGTTTCGTCAATTCTCCAATGCGGATGAAGGTTGCCCCATCAAGGTCGTCCCAGCCAAGACTCAACTCAACCAGGCTGGGGAGTGCCTCGAGAGATCGGACATTCTCGGAGGTGACGCTCCCCGTCAGCAGTTCCAGGTGAGTCAGTTGTTTCAGTCGCAAGAGGGCCTGCATGGCGGCATCGCCAATGCCGCCATTGCCGTAGGAAAGGAAACGCAATCCAGGTAATTCCTGAAATTGCTGAAGACCCACGGCGGTAACGCTCGTCCCATGCAGGTAAAGTCGGGAGAGATTCTTCAGGTCTTTCAAACGGACCAGGTCCGCATCGCTAATGTCGCGTATGTGCTGAAGCGATATCGTGTGTAATTGGAAGTGGCCTTTGGGGAGTACGTCGATTGCGACCAGATCGGTTACGAATTGTTTGCCGATCGTCATCTCGGTTCCGTTAGCGTCAATCGAGATCACCCCTCCTTTTCTTAGCACCCACTCCGCCGCCCGGCGATCTTCCATATCGTCGGCTGGTTGGTTGCCGGCTTCGCCGCTGGCGGGCCGCGCCGGCTCCGTTGCCGCCACCGTGCTGCGTTGTGGAGTACCCGCGGAGCCGCTTGGTTCCGCGCCCCTCGCCCCGCGCTCAGGGATCTCGGCTTCGACGGCCGCGGGCGGGATAACCGCCACCGAAGGTGTTGCGGTGGGCGGGTTCGGTGGCGAATGGTCCGTTTCCAGGTACTTGATGAGGAACGTGACCAGGATCGGGGCGATGATCGAGGCGAACGTGCCGCCGACAATCTTGGCGAACACGTGTTTCGATTTCTCGGAAGCCACGACTTGAACCAGCGGAGTCAGGGGCATCGCGGTCGGCTTTGGACCACCCGCGTTGCCGAGCGTTTTCCGTTCCTCGGCGGAAGGCACCCAAGCGGTCGCCACTTCGCTCTTGACGGAACATGCCGGTTCACGCGACGCAACGGTTTCCAAAGCCGCCACGACTTCAGTCATCGTTTGGTAGCGGTCCTCGACATGCTTGGCCAACATTTTGTTGAAGACGACCTCAAGCGTCTCCGGAACTTCAGCTCGAGCGGCACGCAAGGAAGGGATCGGTTGTTCTCGATGAGCCAACAGCTTCTTCATCAAAGTGTCGCCGTGATAGGCGGCCTTGCCGGAGAGCAGGTAGAACAACGAGCAACCCAGGCTGTAAATGTCGGCACGAGCGTCCGCCGTCTTGGTGTCCAAGGCTTGCTCGGGGGCCATGTAGTCGACAGTCCCCATGATCGTTCCTGTGGAAGTCAGGTCAGCTTGCGCTGGACCTTCGCCGTCGCCACTCAAGCGAGCCAGGCCCATATCGAGGATCTTGACGATGCCCGCCTTGTCCAAGAGCAGGTTGGCGGGCTTGATGTCTCGATGAATGATTCCCTTTCCGTGGGCAGCTTCCAGCCCCTTCGCCGCTTGCAGGATGTAGCTGACGGCCTTTTCGACGGGCAACGGCCCATGCTTCTTCACCAGGGCCGAAAGGTCGCTCCCCTCGACCAGTTCCATGACCAGAAAGTGGACGCCATTGGCCTCATCGGCATCGTGAGCGGCAACGATGTTCGGGTGGCAGATCTTGGCCGCCGCTTCGACTTCCCGCTCGAAGCGGGCGATGGCGGCTTTGTCATTGGTCATCGCGGCGGGCAGCAGCTTCACAGCGACAACTCGTTTCATGCGGCGATGTTCGGCCTTGAACACCTGCCCCATGCCGCCCGACCCGACCTTTTCGAGCAGCACGTAGTTGCCCAGTACGAGCGAGTTTCCTTTGCCCCGGCAGACCTCGTCGGCCTGAAACGCCGTCAGCTTTTTCTGGCGAATCAGTTCACGGGCCAGTTCCTCAGCGTCCTTGGGAGCTGCCTTGGGCGGGATGAAATTCTGAAGCGTGTCGCCAGCCAGGATGCCGCTTTCTTCGAGCTGCTGGACGAATTGTTCGAGGGGCACGGCCATAGTCGGGCTTGCCGCGGCGCGATGGCGATGGAGTACCGGTCGCTCCATTGTAGCCCGGAGTTCCAGCAGGTTGCCAGAGGATCAATGAGGCTGCACGAAGTGGCCTGAAATGGCCGGCGCGGGACAGGATGAGCCGGATTGTCAATTGCCCGGAATCGAGCAGCTCTGGCTTACCGGCGGCGAATCGTCGGACGACGGCACCAGTATGCCGCTGGCCCGACTAGCCGCCTTCCGGCTCTGCTTCAGACAAAAGCTCACCCATCTCGGCGTCGCGCACGAAAAACAGACTGCCGTTCAATTCGGCCCTACAGAGCCAGTTTGACGCACTGTTGGGAGACGGGCTTACAAGACGAACATTGACGATGAGCTCGCCGACAGCGGCGGTGCGCCGCTGGCCGGCTTTCAAATTGGCAGGCATGTTGAAATTGCGTGGGCCAGAGAAACACTACTAATCCAGCACTTTTTGACACGCATTGCGATTGTCGTGCCGGACCGCCGCCACATGTCACGCAGACCATCCGCCGCGGCATCAAAACGCCTTGCCAATCAGCGATTTACGATCGATAGGCCAATTGTGAGTTGCTCGTTAGTACGGATTGGCTCCACACGGAAATGCCCCAACATCGGGCAGGCCATGCCCTACCTGCGGGCAAGTTTGGCCGCGGCACTCGCGAGCCAGCGAGGACACGGGCCACAGGCCTTCTTCCTGGCCGATTCACCGGGGCCCAACGATTGGGCTATCACCGACGAAGCATTCCTCACGGCGGTCGTGGTTCACAAGGGCAAGGTTGCCGCGAGCCTCGGCTATGTTTCGGTCAACGAGACCGAAGTGGCCAAGGTCGAGGAGGCACTGAAAAAGGCTGTCGGCGAGTAGTGGCATCGCCGAATGACCGCGCAGCCTGAGCCGATCCAGGCCGCAGCCGGAGCAAACGGATCACGCACTCTCAAGCGGAAGCGATCCCGAACCGGTCCTCGTATACCGCCGCGACGATTAAGAAATAAAGCGGCAGCGTCAAGATGACTCCGATGTAGCAGGCGTAGATGCCCAAGGAGGCGATCAGTCCGGCCAGGAAATTCAACAGCAACAGCTCCCAAAAGCGAACTTTGGTTGACTCCCAGCTTTCGTTCCAGGCGGCGAAGAAACCGTAACCGCGATCGGCGATCAGCGGCCAAATGAACATCGTCCGCGTGCCGATCCAAAGCGACCAGAGCATCAAGCCGAAGATCAACGCCATGTAACAGACTGCGCCACTGACGACGAGCACGGCGACCGTCGCCTCATCCGGACGCGGGTTCGGTCCGGCGATCGAGGCGAACAGCCCAATGGCCGCGACAATTACGCTCCCGATGATCGCGACGGGAATCAACTGGATCAGGAACAAAACGAACGATGCCAAAATCGCCCTTCCAAACAATTCCCAACCGCGGCCCAAAGTCGAGATCTCGACCGGGCCTCCCCGCAGAGACCTGAACGCGCAAGCGAACAGACCACACATCAACGGACCTTGAGCCAGCAGGAACGGGAATACGCAGGCGAAATAGGCCAGAAGCGCAATCACACCGGCCAACAGAATCGGCAGCAACCACTCGCTCCAGTGCGCGGTATAGGCGCTAAAGGCGCGGTTCATGTAGTCGCCGAAACGGGATGGCCGGTAGGGGCTGGTCTCACCAGCTTCCGACCGGGTTGTGGCCGGCGATTGGAAGGGGTTGCCCGAGTCGATGGGAAGTTCGCCACTCATACCCGATCACCGCGGAATTGCCCGGCTGTCAACATACACCGCAGTTCGGGTTGCGTTCAATGCAACGGCGTCGCTTTGCTGAGGCAACAGGGCACCACCGCTGGGCAATCGAATGACGCTGCGTTGCCAGTGGCTGGGGCAAAACGTGAGCGATGCCCCAGTCGCTCATTAGCCGGGGCATCGCTGACGCTCTGCCACCAGCGGCCACTTTTTTTCTCGCGGCAAAATCTCTCATTTTCCGGCCGCGTGAAGGATAGCCATCGCTAACGGCCGGCGGTCGGCTTCTGGGCCGGCTTCCTCGCGGCGACGAAATAGTATTTGCCGACGCCTTCAACCGTCCTGAGCTCGTACGTCGCGCGGCTCGTCGTGGGAGCTTCGGACTTCAAAGTCTGGTTCGCCAAGAGGCGGTAGGTGTTGCGGCTAATTTCCAGATGGAGCAAGGTGGGAATTGGTTGTTTCCTTGCCGAGAGATCTTGCCGATGGCCATCGAGTGGCCCGCCGATGAACTGGATGAATTCGGGCATGTGTCCTTCCTTCCCTGGAGGGTATCCTTTGGGCGAGTATTCTACCTTCGATCACTTTCCGTGCCAGCCCTTTCACAGGCCTTGCCCGCATGAGTGGACATGCGTACTATGCATGATGGGGTTTCGGTAATTCATCGTTTGGCGAAATCATGAATGGTGATGGGGTGATAAGGTCAGGGGGATGATGGGTGGCAGAAGGGCCGAGGACGAAAATGGCCAGTTGGGCGGTAATCTTCGGCGGGAAAAGGATACAGTTGACCGCAAGTCGGCGTTGGCAATTTGTCACATACGTTCGGGTGGTATGGCCTAGGCCGTCAAAGGCAAATTAAGGTGGCAAACTTTGGGCGAGGATGCCGTGACACTACTGCTTCTGGTGGGGTGTATCGAATCCCCGCCGTTCCTGTTGGGCCAACCGCCTGCCTCGCTTGCGCTTCGGGTTTGTGAGTTATGGATGGCCAGTTGAAGTGGCAATCTTGGCGCAGAAAGCCATCCACCGTCACAGATCGAAAGCGGCCAGGCACAGCCGATGATTGATATCGGGTGCCGAATTAACGCAAGTGTTTCCCCGCTCATGCCCCCCCGATAGCGTGCTGGATCATTAATCGGGTGGTTTCCCTCAAACTTGTGCCCATTGGTCGAATTGGCCCGTAACGATTTGCACTTCACAGTCATAATCTTGATAGTCAAATCTTAATAACGGCCTCGGGCCAACAACCGGATCGGATAAAGCTGTACCAAAAATAAAAGTGCTGTACAACGGCTTGGGAATAGATAAAGATGTCTTAATTCGTTGGTTGTCGGTCTGGCTTGGATTCTCGACCTTTTAGGAGCATCAACGTGCGACGTGCCTTTTTCTTGGCGGCGGGCCTGCTGGCGGTATCTGGCGGCGTGTTTTCCGCTGTTTCTGCTGTTGAGAGGCGGCCGCAAGTACCTGGCGGCAAGCAGTTACCAGGCATTGAAAAGCGAACTGCTCAAAGAAAGTCGACGGACCTCGACCGGGTACTGAATGCCGAGAATGAAGGTCGCAAGCTACATGTGGCTCCGGTGGTCGACGACCTCGCCTTCCTGCGCCGTGTCACGGTCGACCTCATTGG
>Ga0265314_10000099_pt1 | contig 131848 bp, 99 predicted proteins | sample 4126metaG_FD_203106 | JGI IMG/M metagenome (GOLD analysis project Ga0265314, IMG submission 203106) | Rhizosphere microbial communities from Carex aquatilis grown in University of Washington, Seatle, WA, United States - 4-1-26 metaG | ecosystem: Host-associated > Plants > Roots > Rhizosphere >... | reverse complement strand
CGACAAGCCGCGCCGGACGCGAGGCGCGACGACGAGGCATACCCGTAGGTATGGTGAGGAGGAGCAACGAAGCGGCCGGCGCGGATCGTCGGCCGAACGTGATGCTATTTCGACGGCGGTGCACTAGGGGTACGTCCCGTCGGCGATACCGTTGATGTACTTTTCGATGTTGGTGTAGCCGGTATGGTCGAAGTCGCCCGTGGCGTCGGTCGGGCTCTTCGGATCGAGCCCGTACTTCGTCTCCCAGGCATCGGGCATGCCGTCCTGGTCGGTGTCCACCGGCGCGGTTCCGGCGGCGAGGGTCCCGTAGCCCATGTTCCCGAGGGCCGTCGCCGTTTGATTCGTCCACAGCGACCCGGACTTCCCCAGCGACATCACATCGGCGACCACCAGCGCGTCCACCTGGTCGCGATGCAAAGACGCGCCGGCGCTCGCCAACGCGGCGGCATAGCTGGCCGCGGCGCTGGTGGTGGGCAGGGCGGCGGTGTCTGGAGACGATGCCGCCGTCGAGTGGGTCGTGCTGCCGGGGTAACCCGCGTCGGTGCCGTTGAGCGTGCCGTCGGAGTTCGTGTCCGCGAGGTTCCCGTTGATGAACACGGTTTGACCCGCGTTCATTTGATAGAAGTAGTTGCCCGGGCTGTTGGTCGATGGACCCGCGATGAAGTAGTTGTGGACGATGTCGTGCCAGAACTTGCCGCTCGTGTCACCGGCCGCGTAGGCGTACTGATAGTTGTAGACGACGTTGTTCACGAACTGGGTGTTGGACTTCGCGAGCGGACAGCGGCCGTGCGCGTTCGCGAACAGGTTTCCGTACCACGTGAACATTCCGCCCGTCATTTCGGTGTGGGCGCCGAACTGTTGGCCGGTTGGATTGGCGTCGATGGAGTTCTGGATGGTGATGTTCGTCGCCCCGACGGCGTCGACGTTGTTGTACTGCGCGAACTCGATCGAGATGTGATCGAAGATCAGGCTGCTGGCGTTGAGGAGGTTGATCCCGCTCTTCTTGGCGTCGGGATCGAGGAGGCCCTGGCGAAAGCGCACGTAGCGAACGATGACGTTCGTCGCCGCGTTGAAAGAGACCTCGCGTCCCATGAAACCGATGCCGTCGCCCGGCGCGGTCTGTCCGGCTATCGTTATGTTGCTCTTGACCGCGACCGCCGACTGGAGACTGACGTAGCCGCCCACGTCGAAGACCACGATGCGGTTCCCGGCGCTGACCGCGTCGCGAAACGAGCCGGCACCCGTGTCGTTCAAGTTGGTGACGTGATAGACGGCGTTGCCCCGCCCCCCGGTGGCGATCTTGCCGAAACCGAGCGCTCCGGGAAACGCGACCGCCGGTCCACCCGGTCCGACCGTTCCGCCTGTGCCCGTCATCGCCGGACGGCCGCCCGCGCCACCCGACCCTGGGGCCACGCTCCCAGCCGCCCCTCCGGTGCTGCTCCGACCTCCTTGACCGGACACGCCGCCCGAGGAGGTGGCCGCGCCACCGCCCGCGCCCATGGACCCACCGCTGCTCGCCACGCCGCCCGTCGCGACGGCGCCGCCCGAGCCGCTGCTGCCACCCGACGCGCTGGCGCCGCCCGAGCCGGTCAGGCCACCCGAGCCCTTCACTCCGCCCGCGCCCGGCGAACCGACGGCGCCGCCGCTCGCGGTGCCTCCGGGAGCGCCGCCGCTGCCCGCTGACGCGCCCCCGCTTCCCGGGGGAGCGCCGCCGCTCCCGGCCGAGGAGGCCCCACCCCCGCTGGAACAAGCGCCCGTGAGGACCGCAGCGGCCCCCAGCACCAGAACGCCGCCAAGGAAAAAGTTACTGCGATTCATTCGTGGGGCTTCCTTCCAGGGATGGTATTGGGGCATGTCCGCGCGGGAAACGGGTCTTCGCTTTTTCTGCTGCTGAATGACCGGCCGCGCCGTGAGCACCCTCGCGGGGGGCTCGCTGGCGGCCTTCCGAGGCTGCTCGTGCTGGCGAAGCTACTAGGATAGCTCAGTTGCCCTTGATGACCGTACCGTGGCTGATGTTTTGTCCGACCGCGGGCAGCGTCTTCGGCGCCGTCCAGGTCTTGAACATGTCGGTGGTGTCGCTGTACATCTCGTGTCCGGCGCCCCCGGCGTCGTAGAAGATGCGGTACGTTCCGCCCCCGACGTCGATCACGCAGGGCGCCTCCTTGTGGTTGCCCCACTTGGCCCAGTCGCCGGTGCCCACGAAGGTCCACGGGCCGTCGATGCTGGTGGCGGTCGCGTGCTCGACAAACGTCTGTGCCTCGAGCTTCGTGAAGGCGTGGTAGGTGCCAGCGATCTGGATGATGAACGTGTCGATGTAACCGGGACCGATGCCGATGAACGTGGGGCCGCTGAACATCGTCATGCCCGTGTTCATCGCCTTGTAGCGGTACGTCTTCGTGTCGACGTTCACGAGGACATACACGCTGCCGTCCGCGTCCTTGAACCACTCCGGCGCCCAGGTGTTGTTGACGCCGGCGACGCCGGCGGGAACGGTCGTGACGGTCGTCCAGTCTTTCAAGTTGGCGCTCGACGCGATGCTGAAGCTGGACTCGGCTCCGCAACAGGCCATCGTGGGCGGCGTGGTGAAGGCCACGTAGAACTTTCCGTCCGTGTTCTTCATGATGCTCGGATCGCGGAGGAACCCCGTCGGCCCCGTGTAGCCAGTGTCGTACAGCAACGTGAAATTGAGGGCGTCGTTGGACGTGTAGATGATCAGGTCGGATTTGGCGGCGGAGTCATTGAACACCGAAAAGACGTACGGGTAGCCCGGTCCGCCCGTCGAGCCGCCCGCCCCCGGGCCTGCGGCTCCTCCCGCCCCGTTGCGTCCGCCCGCGCCGCCGCCGCCACCGGGCATCCCGGCGGCGCCCCCGCTTCCGTTCGCCGTGCCGCCTGCACCTGCTCCCGCGGCGCCGTTCGTGCCTGCCCCACCGTTCGAGCCCGCAGCGCCTCCCGTCCCCATCGTGCCGCCCGAGTCCGTCGTGCCGCCGGTCCCCGGCACGCCCACGCCACCCGAACCAGTAGCGCCGCCCGAGCTCGCTGTGCCCCCGGAGCCCTTGGTCCCGCCCGAGCTTGCGGCGCCGCCCGAGCCCGTCGTTCCCCCCGAGGCGCTGGCTCCGCCGCTGGCGCTCGGCTGGCCGCCCGTCGCGGAGCTCCCTCCCGAGGCGCCGACGGTCCCGCCGCCGCCCCCGGCATCGCTCGATCCCCCACACCCCGCGGCTCCCATGGCCACAGAGAAGGCCAGGAATACGACCGCGCTGGTCGGGGCAAGGCCTCCAACACGAGGCCGCCTGCGCAAGAAAACGAAGCTGCGTTTCGACACGAAATTCATTGATTGAAGCGTATCTCACGCTTTCCGAGACAGGGCTCCTCGGCCGAATGCACGCAAACGCCGTGAGTATCCGACGCACGACCGCGTGCGTCGCGGGATCAGCTCAAGTTGACCTCCGTGAACGTCGTGTCATCTATGCGGTAGGAGACGTGCCTGCCGTCGCGCTCGAGGGTGCACGCCCGCTCGGCCACGAGCTGCTGCAGCACGGCTTGTACGGTCCGCAGTGGCATGCGCAAGGAGTCGGCGGCGGCGGTGGCGCTGGATGCCCCCATGGTGGCCAGCGCCCGCAGCACCCGATCGGCGGTCGGCAGCGCGCAGCGCATGTCCGGCACGACGACCGCCACCCGCAACGACAGCGAGAGCGACGGTCCGTCCGGCGCCGCCGCTGCCCCGCCGTGGGCCTCGGACTCGGCGCCGGGGCCCGAATCACCGCCTCGCCGGTGAATCTCGCCCGACGACCCGAGCAGCGTTCGCATGCGGTGGCACAGCATATCGAGCACGGCCTGGTGACGGTGCGAGACGAAGGGAAAGCCGTAGACGCTGCGGAAGAAGCCGTCCCGGGAATCCCCGCCCTCGCCGGCGAGCGCGAGCGCTGCCAGGCCGGTCTCCGTGCGGGCCCCCGAGCTCGGTGAGTCGCGGGTCAACACCCGCGCGTCGTGGACCAGCGCGAGGCCGAGCGACAGAAATCTCCGGCCCCGCTCACCCGGCCGCGCGAGCACGTACGCCGTCGCCGTCTCGGCCTCGAGGTCGGAGTCCTGAGGGATTCCGACCCCGTGTAGACCGTATGGGATGGTGGCGGTCTGCCCACGCTGCCAGGTGGCGATCGACTCCGGCACGTCCGTGCGCTGAGGATCGAGGACCGCGAGCAGGGCAGTCGCCTCCCGGCCCAGGTGGGGCCACACGCTCGACGACTCCTCGACCTTGGCCGCGAGACTGACGAAGGCATCGCGGTTACCCGCGCGCGCGGCCTCGAGGAGGCCGCTCAGGCAGCGGGCCGCCAGCATGGAGGGCACCGCCGCATGGGTCTGGTCGCCCGCGGGCGCGGGGACCATTCCACCCGCCAGCAGGGTCTCCCAGGCAATCCATCCCGACCAGGTCCGGGGCGTGACGCGATCGAGGGCGGCCAGGATGTGGAGCGCGAGGTGCGGTCGCTCGCTGTAGCGCCGGACGCGCGCGAGGACGATGTTCGCGAGGTATTCGTGCTGCGGCAGGACCTCGGCTTGCGCGCTTCGGGAGGCGAGGCGCGCCAGCTCCGTCGCCTCGCCGAGTGCGCCCGCTGAGAGCGCGAGCAGCGCGCGAATGACGGTGCTCTCGATGGCCTCCGGGGCTGCCTTCTGTCTGACCGCCTGATCGGAGAGCTGCTCGGCCGCCTTGTCGAGGCCGTCGGTGTCCCCGGCCAGCAGTCGGTGCCAGAGGCGGGCGGCGGTCAGGCTGATCTTCGAGTCGGCATCGCCATCCGCCCCGTTGGCCAGCAGCGCCTCGTGCAAGGCTATCCACTCGGCGAGCAGCCGTCGATCGAAGGTGTGAAACGCCACCCGCTCCATGACGACACAGCCGCGAGCGACGATCGTTGCCGCCGCTTTGTGCGCGTGGGCGATCCGACGCGCTTTGTCGGCATCCGGCGTGGGGTCGTGCGACGGATCGAACGACCAACGGATGGCTCGGAGGACGAAGTCCCAGGCGCGCAGCTCGGGCTCCTTGGCGCCCGCCAACCGGGGCAAGAGGGCGTCGAGCTCGCGAAGGTCCCCCCGCTCCGCAGCTTGGCAGGTGACTCGCGCAGCCGCTGTTAGTACGTTGTCAGCGTTAGCCATGGCCTTGTCCGCCTGCAACCCCGGTATAGTTGGTCGGCGACTGGATGCCCCGCCGCCCATTCGCCCGCCGACAGTGCCATATACCTTTGTCATGACAATCCCACAAGACGGAATGGGACTCGTGGCGCTGAGGAACGGCCGATGCGCACCATTCCGGCGTTGGTGGAGGCGCAAACCACCGCTCGCCATCGTTTGTGAAGATCACGGCGCTCTCGGCGGTGCTGGTCGGCACGGGGAGCCGGGGGTGGGATTGGGATGGGATGACGTCCATGCGGCGTGCATTCCGATAGGGATAGGATAAGCGACAATCATGAAGCCCAACGCGCGCACGTTGCTTTGGCTCGTCACCATTCTGGCGGGCTCGATCTTGGCGTTTCGGGCATCGGCCGCCACGTCCGCGGACGATCAGGCGCAAGAGCTGTTTGGCCGCGGTGTGGAGATGGCGCGTCAGAACCGTTGGATCGAGGCCCGCGCGTCGTTCGAAAAGGCGTTCTCGTTGTCGCCGCGACCGGTGGTGCTCATCAACCTCGCCGGAGCACAGGCACGGACGGGGCTCCTGGTCGAGGCGGCCCGGAACTACCATCGCATCTTGGAGGACTCCGCCTCCGCGGAGACCGCGCAATTCCGAAAAGCGGCCGCAAAGGTGCTCCCCGACCTCGAGGCGAGGATTCCCCGCATCCGCGTGCGTTCTTCGGACTTCACCCCGGATGATTCGCTCGAGATCGACGGCGTCCGGGCGTTTCAGGGCGGCATCGAGGAATGGCAGCCGCTCGATCCGGGCGACCATCTGCTGATTGTTCGGCGCGCGGAGCTGGAGCGGGCGCGCGTCGCCTTCACGCTGGCGGAGCGAGAAGCACACGACCTCTCGCTGCCTGTGGCTCTGCCGCCGGTGGTGGTCGCCGCCCCCGCCCCGGCCGCGCTCCCCGCTCCGGTCGCGGCGCCTGTCCTGGTCGCCGCCACCCCCTTGCAGCCCGAGCCCCCGTCGCGCTCCTGGTGGAAGTCTCCCTGGATCTGGACGGTCGCCGCGGTGGTCGTCGCGACGGCGACCGTGGTGACAATCAAGAGCCTCGACAGCGGCAATCAGGCTTACTCGGGCAACATTCCTCCCGGAATCGTTTCCGTGAAGTGAGCCAGGCCACCAGCAAGGGGGCCAGGTTTGATCCAGCCGGCTCCGATTTCCAGTCGCCGACGTGCTGGGGCTCACGTTCGGCGTGATTGTAGGCGAAAAGCCGACCGAATGCAGACGCAGTTAGAGGCAACGGTACGTGCGGGTACTAATGTTTATGTCGTTCTGTTGATCGGCTGTTGATCGGGAATAACAAAGATTCTCACAAAATGAACGTATGACAATGGGATTATCTTTATGGTCGAATCAATCGCTCCGCCGAGTGTTGCCTCAAGCAACATTGACTGAAAGCGATTTGATTGACCGATTGATTGAAGAAGACTGGTCCCGCGCGGTCCCTAATTTGGCACGGAACCGCGCGAGCCAGGCGGATCAAGAGAACAACCAGCTTCGCCAAGTCGCCTTCGTTTCGTAGGTCACCGGGAGGTATTTCGATGCGGAAAACCACAGGTTCAGCCCCGCTTCATCACGGTCTCGTGATGGTCTTTGTTGCGCTGTCGTCCGCCTGCACCGGCACGTCCAGCGTCCCCGGCGGCTCAGGGACCCCCGGCTCGGGCAATGCTCCCGGGGGCGGGACGAGCTCGGGGGGCGCCAACAGCTCGGGCGGTGGGAGCGCGAAGGGGAGCGGAGGTCACACGGGCTCGACCGGCTCGGGCAGCGGCGGCGCATCGTCTGGGTCTGGCTCCGGCTCGGCCAGCGGCGGTGCGACGGGCTCGGGCACCGGAGGGGGCTCTGCGAGCGGGACCAGCGGAACGGGGGGCACCGGGGTGAGCATCGGCAGCGTGCAGCCCACCAACACGCTCGATCCGGGGCGGGTGGTGCTGCGCCGCCTGAACGTGACCGAGTACAACAACACTGTCCGCGATCTGCTGGGGACCGCGATGGTGCCCGGCACGACCTTCCCCGGCGACGACGTGAACGACGGCTTCGACACCCTGGGCGAGGCGCTCAGCTTCTCGGACATCCTCGGGGCCCAGATGGAGCAGGCGGCCACGAACCTCGTGAACGAGCTCCTCGGCCGGCCAGCCACTGATCCCATTCGTACGAAGATCCTGACGTGCACCCCGACCGCCGCGAATCTTCAGACCTGCCTGACGACGATCATGACCGCGTTCATGAAGAACGCGTACCGGCGGCCCGCGACCGCGGCCGAGGTTTCGGACGTCGTGTCGCTCGCCAGCAGCATCACCACGTCGAGCGGCGACGTGAACCGGGGCGTGAACGCCGCCTTCAAGATGGTCTTGCTCTCTCCTTACTTCATCTTCCACGTCGAGCTCGGCGCGCCCACCGACGCCGCGGCCACTCCCCTCAACGACTACGAGCTGGCCAGCCGACTGTCGTACTTCCTCTGGTCGACCATGCCCGATCCGACGCTCATGCAGGCGGCCGACGCGACGAAGCTCAGCCCGGCAGGCGCGGATCTGGCGACGCAAGTCGACCGCATGCTGACCGACCCGAAGTCGCAGGCCTTCATCGACAACTTCGTGGGGCAATGGCTGTGGTCGCGCCAGGTGTCGGGGGTCTCGCCGGATCCGGCGTTGTTCCCGTCGGTCGACCAGGCGTTGCTCGACGCCATTCCCAAGGAGACGTCGGCGTTCTTCAAGTCACTGTTGACGGGTGGCAAGCCGCTGACGGATCTGCTGTTGTCGACCTCCACGTTCGTCAACACGCGCCTCGCCACCCACTACGGGCTGCCCACGACCGGCCTCAGCGCCACCAACTTCTCGCAGGTGAGCCTCGCCAACACGCCCCGCACCGGCGGCATCCTGACGCAGGAGACTTTCCTGACCACCACCTCGCAGCCCAACCGCACGTCGCCCGTCAAGCGCGGCGAATGGATCCTGGAGCAGATGTTGTGCGACCCGCCGCCGTCTCCGCCGCCGAACGTTCCGATGTTGCCGACGATGGTGGTCGGCTCGGGCCTCACGGGGCGGGCGTACCTCGAGGCCCACGTTCAGAACGCGTACTGCGCGAGCTGCCACAACAGCATCGACCCCATCGGGTTCACCCTGGAGAACTTCGACGCCATCGGCGCTTACCGGACCATGGACAACGGGCAGTCGATCGACGCATCCGGCGTGATGCCCGACGGCACGTCGTTCAACGGCCCCGCCGAGATCGCGAAGTGGGTCGCCAATGATCCCCGGTTCTCGCGCTGCGTGACGAAGCAGATGGTGACCTACGCGGTGGGACGATCGTTCGATTCGCCCGAAGCGCTGTCGTACGTGGCCGGCATGGCAGGCTCGATGGGCGGGAGCGCCACGTGGACCCAGCTGGTGCACACCGTCGCCACCAGCCAGGCGTTCTTGACCCGTCGCGGAGCCCAGTAATGTCGACTCGATCACGATCGGAGAGGAACATGAGCACAGGACATTCGCGAAGGTTGTTCTTGAGCAGCGCGGCGGTGACCTTGGCGCTGCCTTTCCTGCCCTCGGCGTTGTGGTCGCGGCGGGCGGGCGCGGCGAGCCTGACACCCCCGCGTCGCTTCATGGCCTGGTTCGTTCCGAACGGGATGAACATGCCGCAATGGACCCCGGCGACGACGGGAACCGGCTGGGCCCCGACCCAGATTCTGAAGCCCCTGGCACCGCTACAGAAGAAGATCCTGGTCCTGACGGGCCTCGACCATCAGGCGACGGCCGAGCCGGCCGATCCACCGGCGGGCCACGGTTCAGGCACGGGCTGCTTCCTGAACATGATCTCGGTGAACGGGCACCTCACCGACAAGACCCGAAACAGCATCGATCAGGTCTTGTTGCCGGTCCTCAACGGCGGGGCCGCTGGTGCTCCGCTGCTGCCGTCTTTGCAGATCGGTGTCCAGGGCGACAACGGGCTGTGCGACCGCGCGGACTGCTCGTTCTCGCGCTCCATCACCTGGATCAACGGTGTTCCTCAGCCGAATATCTACGACCCGCAGGTGGCGTTCGATCGGATGTTTTCGGGCTACAGCCCGACGGCCAGCAGCGGCGACGCCGCCGCGCGGATGGCCGAGCGCAAGAGCATCCTCGATCGCGTCCTGACCCAGATCCAGACCCTGTCGCCCAAGCTCAGCGCCGACGACGCGGCGAAGCTGGACCAGTACACGACGTCGATCCGCGACCTCGAGACCCTGATCCAGAAGCAGGCGAGCTCCACGGCCATGTGCACGCCGCCCACGCGGCCGGCGTCGAACATGCCGTTGAACTACGACCGCGGCATCACCCCGAGCGCCATCTTGCAGGCCAACGTGCCGATCTTCATGCAGCTCATGGCGGTGGCGTTCGAGTGCGACATCACGCGCTCGATCACGTTCATGCTGGGCAACGGGACGAGCAACAACGACTACGGGTTCCTCTTCAACGGAGCGGGGACACCTCACCACGGCACGTCCCATCACGGCGGGAACGCCGGCCAGCTGGCGAAGCTGGCGACCATCGACACCTGGGAGATCACCCAGCTCGCGTCGCTGTTGACGATGCTGGACGGCATGACGGAGTCCGATGGCCAGACGGTCCTCGACCACACGACGTTCTATCTCAACAGTGACATCGGCGACGGCAACAGCCACAATCACTGGGACATGCCGACCCTGCTCGCGGGCGGAGCCAGCGGCAAGTTGAAGATCGATGGCCGGCACATCAACTACACGCCGGACCTGGCCCTCGGGGCCGCGCGTCCGCTGGTGGGACCGCACAGCACGACGCAGACGGGCCAGGTGTTCATCTCGATCCTGCAGGCCCACGGCATCATGCAGGACACGTTCGGAATGGCGACGGGCGGACCGCTGACGGAGATCATGGCGTAGTCCGCAAGGGGCCTCGGAAGGCCCCCTGCGAGGGGCTCGCTGCGAAGCTCACCGACGAACACGCTCCCGCTCCGCGCGCCGCGAGGCGTGGCTTCCGAGCCGAGCATACCTGGCGCTTGGTTGCGCTCCGACTCGCGCAGGTCATCGCTCCGCGATGACCCGCGCTCGCGGAGCGCTCGAAGGGAAGCGCGCGGTGCGGGGGCTCGGCCCCACGCACGGGATCGACGGAGAAGGTGCTTCCCGGGGCGGCCCCGTCATGGAAGCGGCGTGGCAGCGGTGACGCCGACGGGCGGGGAGCTCGCGCAGCGGAAGCCGCGCGTCTGATCGGGGTACGATCCGTCGAACGCGTAGCGGCTCGCCGCGCGCAGGGACGTAGGGTCGTCGAACTTGTAGTCGCCGCCCCTGAAGATGCGCGGTGTGTTGTCGCTGCCGGTGCCCCCGTCGGCGTTCGGGTCGAAGGTGTCCACGATGTTCGCGCAATCGATGCACGGCTCGACGGTGTAGAGCCCATAGGCGTCAAGCGTCCACTCCCAGACGCTGCCGGCCAGATCGAGCTGTCCCCAGCGGCCCGCGCCCCCGACGGTGCTGCCGGCGACCGGCAGGTCGGCATCGGCGCAGGAGTTGGGTCTGCCGTCGAACAGGCACCCGAAGACCGCGAGATCGACGGAGGGAGCGTCGTCTCCCCACGGATAGATCCACTGCCTGTCTCCGCCGGCCGCGGCGTACTCCCACTCCGCCTCGGTGGGCAGCCGCTTGCCGTCCCACACGCAGAACGCGAAGGCGTCGAACCACGTGACGCAGGTGATGGGCCGCGCCTCCGACGGGCCGACATCGTTCGTCCAGGTCCCGCCACATTCCGAAAGCGCGATGTCGAAGGCATCCAGCGAGGCGGGGAGGGAGGTGTTCCACTTGGATTGCCAGCCGCTGTCGGGGATGAGCGGATGTGCACCCGCGCCCGGGGCGGGCGCGGCTCCGCCGCTGTCGGCCAGGAACTTCCGGAAGCGGCCGACCGTCACCTCGTACTTGTCGAGCATGAACGAAGCCACCGTCGCCGGGTGAGTGGGCCTCTCGTTGTCGAAGCCCATGCCGTCGGGCGAGCCCGCCGTGAAGGTGCCGCCCTCGACGAGCAGGCTCTCCGCGCACGGCGCGCTCACGCCGTCGTCGGCGCAGGGGATCGGCCGAACATCCAGGGTCACGGACACCTGGCCCGTTTGCCGCAGTCCCGACGATTCAGTGACCTCCAGCGTGACGATGTGAGGGCCGGTCACCGTCGGCGAGAACGACACCTGCGCCGCGTCCGCGGCCGGGCTGATCGGAAGATAGCTGCCGCCTGGATCCCGCACGTTCCAGAACACCGAGACGACATCCCCCTCGGGATCCGCGCTGCCCGTCGACGTCAGGAACACCGCGGCTCGAGGCGGTGGTCCGTCACTGGGCAGGTTTGTCGTCGAGTAGGGATAGTCGTCGACGCCGCGTGGCGGCCCCATCTGGAACCGGAGCACGGGGACGGGTGGCAAATCGACGCGGGCGGAGAGGCACGAATCCCCTGATTGACCGCTGACGTCTTGCCGACAGGCGAGGTCGAGATCGTCAGCGTCGGATGCGTCGGCCGGCGGGGGCCGCGCCGGCGCGCTCGAGCATGCGCCCCCGGTCAGCACCGCGGCGGCGAGGGAGCAGCCCAACCCGAGCGCCGCTGCTGGGTACGAGCGTCGAGCCATGAAACCACGGAGCGCGCCGGTCGAAATGATCGTCGAGGTCAATGTTCGCGACGAGCCCCGTGACATCTGCTCTCATTCTAAGCGGCAGGGTCGAGCGTCGACTCGGAAATTGTCCGCCGCGCGGAGGTGCGCCGGAAAAGCCCTGCGAGCCAGCGACGCGATCAGGCTAACAGCGTTTGCGCCTTTGTGGATATCGATTCCCCCCGTTTGCGCACGTGATGTAAGGAAGCGGAACGCGTCGGGCAACTGCGTGATTCCGTGACGCGCCCAGAAGGAAATGTCTTCTCCGACGATTGGTGCTGATTCCCGCGCACGCGCCCGCCCGCTTTCGTCGGGCGCCGCGCGCCAGCTTGCACTCGCAGCCTCACTCGCCTGCGGCTTGCCCATGGGAGCGTGCAACAAGACGCAGCCCAAGCCGCAGCCAATGAAGGCGCCTGCCCCGGGGGCGCTGCCCGTGGCTCCTCCGGTGGGCGGGGTGATTCGCTACCGGTTCTCGGCGCCCGCGTCGACAATCACGTTCGCCGGACAAAGGGGAATCAACGAGAAGCACAAGGGATCGTTCGGTAAGTTCGAGGGAACCATTCTCGTCGCCGACGGCAGCCCGGAGCAGTCCTCGGTGAACGTCGACATCGACGTGGCGAGCTTGCAAGCGGACGATCCGGAGCTCACCGAGGCGCTGAAATCCCCCGCGTTCCTGGACGTCGCCAAGTATCCGAAGGCGCGCTTCGTTTCGACGGGCGCACACCGCGGCGGCGACCTCGGCGCGACGGACACGATCTCCGGCAATTTCGAGCTGCGCGGGATCACCCGCCCCCTCGACATCCCCGGAACCATTCACGTTCGTCCCGACGGCGTGGATGTCGACGCCGAGGTTGTCCTGCACAGGAAAGACTACGGCGTCGCCTATCCGGCGATTCCCACCAGCGTGATCGGCGACGAAATCGTAATCGAGCTTGCACTCTATGCAAATAGGGTATAAGTCGGCCGATTCGTCCGTGATCCACGCCTCATCGACACTTGCCAGACTTTGTTCCGGCCGAGCTCATTCAGGGATGTCAGTCGCCACGGCGGGGAGCTCCCTTCCGTGGCCAGCAAATGGAAGCGCGACGGGCGACAACCACGCCCGTCGCTTCTCGAACAACGCCCACTTTGGATGGAGGTTTTCATGAAATCCGTTGTCCGCGCCTTGTGCGTTCCGTCCGTCGCCCTCGTTGTCGGCTGTTTTCTCGTCGGTTGCGAGCCGACCCCCGATCCCGTGTCAGTCCCCGGAAGTCAGGGCTCCAGCTCTGGCGGACAGAATGGTACCGGCGGCTCGACTCCGGCAGGCACCGGCGGCGCGAGCAGCGGCACCGGGGGCGCCACGCCCGCGGGTACCGGAGGCAGCACCAGCGGGGTGGGCACGGGCGGCATGGCCTCGAGCGGCGGAATGGTTGGGACCGGTGGAATGGCGACCAGCACCGGTGGCCGCGTGGGCACGGGCGGCACGCCGGGGGTGGGCACCGGAGGGACGCCGCCGGCCGGCGGCTCGACGGGGAAGGGTGGCCAGGCCCCCGGCACGGGTGGCACGACGGGCGGCGGCGGCAAGCCGGCGGGCAATGGCGGGGCGGTCGGTGGTGGCGGGAGCTCCGGGGGAGGGTTCGCGCCCGTGGCCATGATCCTCGGCACGAGCTGCGGCACCGGCACCTGTCACATGGGAGGCGCCCACAGCGATCTCAGGAACACCACGGGTCTTTATGCGCGCGTCGTCGGCGCGAAGTCGCTGGGAGCCATGTGCAACACCAAGACGTTGGTGGTCCCTAACGACACCGCCAACAGCGCCATCAGCCAGGTCATCAAGGCCGCCTTCACCGGGTGCACGACCGCGCGCATGCCGAACATGTGCTCGGCCACCAGCGCCAATCCTCGTGCGTGCCTGACCACCGCGCAGATCGCCACCATCGACAGCTGGATCATGGCCGGCGCCCCGATGTAGTAGTCGCGTTGCGCGCGCGGGCTTCGCTCGCGCGCGCCTATTTGGCGCAGCCGATTGGCTTGAAGTCCACGGCGATCTCGTCGATCCAGAGCTCTTGCGGCTCGGTCATGTTGTACATCCAGTAGCCGAACCACAGCGACGTGAACTGTGGCATCACGAAGCCAGCGTGCTGGGCGACGCCGCGGTTCAGCGCAGTGCGCTCGACGTCGTCCCACCAGCCGTGGAACTCGTTCGTGTCTCCCTTGAGCTCGAATTCGAAGCACATCCACGTCTGCGACGGGATCAGCTTGTTGTCCTTGTCGGTCCAATCGCCCGACGCCCCGCCGTCCGTGCCCACGCCCAGAAACTTGTTCTGACCGCCGAAGCGGATTCCAGCGCCGTTTCCGGTGCCATCCCCCTCGGCGAGGCTGAAGTGCCCGTTCGTGGTCAGGTCGTCCCCGAGGAACACGAACATGCGGCCGTACAAGACGTTGGATGGTGCGGGGAACGTCAGCTTCTCGGTGATGTACGCGTGCCCGTTGCCCGCGGTTGTCTTCACGTGCAATGCCTTGGTCCCACGGGCGGCGTGAACGGCATCCACCACCGCGGTGCCGTCGCCGCTTTGCAAGGTGTTCCAGAGCGTCGAGCTCAGACCATTCTCGAAGCTCTCGCAGAGCTGGACCCCGGCCGTGTCGCAGCGGCTCGGGCCTGCGAGGCCGAAGCCGGCCGAGGCACCACCCAGGCCACCGCCCCCCGTGCCCACGGCGCCGGCGGCGCCCGTCATCCCGCCCCCTGCGACCGGCTTACCGCCGCCTCCGGTCGCGCCACCAGGTCCCGCCCCGCCGGTGCCGGAGGCCATCGCGCCGCCTCCACCAGCGGTACCGCCCGTGCCCGTCGCCGTCGATCCGCCCGTACCCGCACCGGGCGCGCCGCCCGAGCTCGACGCCCCTCCTGTGCCTGGCGCGCCGCCACTACCGGAGGCGGGAGCACCCCCGGTGCCAGGCGCAGGGGCGCCGCCGGTGCCGCTCGACTGTGCGCCACCCGTGCCTGGCGCGCCGCCCGTGCCCTGGGTCCCGCCGCTGCCCGAGCCGGTTGCAGGAGTGGAGGCGCAGCCAACGCTGAACGCGGCCATCACCGGGATCAAGAGAACTGAGCTACGGCGGGGTGTGAGCATCATCATGATATGCTGCGCTGGTTCGCGCCCCACGTCGAGGCCCGAGGCCTTCCGAACCGACCGACTAGTGTACCGTCCGCCTATTTCGCGAACGGTGCACTAGGGCCGTGCCAGCTTCTCGAGTATCTCGGGGCAGGTCTGCTTCGCCGACTCCTGCAGGGTATCCAGAGAGTCGACGCAGTTCCGCACCGCCGCCGCTCGGGCCGCCGGCCTCTCCGCGGCGGGAACATCGTCCGTTCGCATGCTGACCATCATCTGTTCCAGCGCCGACCTTTGCGCCTCGAGGAAATCCCGGGGATAGTGCGGGCTGGCCATGCAGTCTTCGAGCGCTCTGCGGTAGCGATCGCACTCCAGCGGCAGGGCCCCGGCATGCGCTGGTTTCTGTGGAGCAGGGGTGCTCGCAGCCGATGATTCCGCACCCGGGGCGGCTGCCTTGCGGCACGCCGCACCGGCAAGGAGCGAAAGCAGGAGGATCGCCGGGGTGGGGACAACGATGGCAAACAATCCACGAGAACCGCGCGGGTGGAGCGCCGACATGACCACACGATAGCAGTCGCGGCACGGACGTGTAGGCCCGTGCCCGGGACACCACAGCCGTGGTTCGCACGCCACGTTTCGAAAGCCCACAACTGAGGCGACCCCCGCGGACCACGTGCGCGGGTGACGCGACGAAGCGGGTCCCCACCTTGCTTGTCGCTCTGGTTGCTTCCGTGAAGGACACTATGACTAGCTTGAAACGCCACGACGCCAGGAACGCTGCGCTTGCCGCGGTGGTGGTTTGGATCGCGACCTGCGCCGCTTGCGGGCACGGCAGCCCGGCCGCCCCCAAACCAGGGGCGGGGGGGATGGGCGCGGGCGCGACAGGAGGGGGGCCTGTCGGCTCCGGCGGCTCGGCCGGGGCGCCAGATCAACCGGACGCCTCGCAAGCGGATGCTCCCGCGACCCCCGCGTTCCAGCCGGCGGCGCCCGCCGTCTACGTCGCGAAGGTCAAGAACATCCTGGTGGGTTTGCCCCCCACCGACGCGGAGGTGACCGCCGTGTCCGCTGATCCGTCCCAGCTACGCGGGCTGATCGGCGTCTGGATGCAGCAGCCCGAATATCTCCAGAAGATGCGGCGATTCTTCGAGCTGGCGTTCCAGCAGACGCAGGTCACCGCCGTGGACTTCGCCGACCAGGCCTACCCGAAGCAGATCGGGATCAACGCCGCGTCCATTCCCCTCCTGGTTCAGAATCTCCAGCAGAGCTTCGCCCGGACGATGCTCACGTTGATCGAGGCGGGGCAGCCGCTGACGGCCGGGGTGACGACGCCGCAGCTGATGATGACGACGGCCCTCAAGGAGCTCTACAGCTTCCTCGACGTGTGGGAGGTCGACGACAACGGGAAGGTCACCGATCGATTCAAGCAGAGCAACCCCGCGGTCACCATCACCGCCGAAGCGGCGGCCGGACCGATTCCGATCACCGATACGCTCGATCCCACGAGCCCCAACTACATGCATTGGTACGATCCGGACGTGGCGACCGCGGGGGCGGCGGTCGCCGGGTGCGCCGAGGATCCGATCGTGTACCCGGCGAACGCGATGGCCCTCCACTACCTGCTCTATGGCTCCCTCGACGGCAGGAAGAACGCCGCCGGGACCGCCTGCCCGCCCACCGCGGGCACGGCGGCGGCGCAGCAGTTCACCGCCGACGATTTCACGGAGTGGTCACTCGTCACCATTCGTCCCCCGGCGGCCGGCGAGACCACGACGCGGTTCTACGACCTGCCGGCGCTGCGCGCCGCGAACGAGCTGGTGCTCTCGATACCGCGCGTCGGATTCTTCAGCACCCCGGCCTTCTTCGCGAACTGGCAGACGAACATCAGCAACCAGATGCGGGTCACGCTCAACCAGACGCTGATCGTTGCGCTCGGGTCGTCGGTCGACGGGACCGATACCACCGTCACGCCGGGCAACCCGCCGCCCGGCCTCGACGCCGTCCACGCAGGCAGCCCCGACTGCAAGTACTGCCACCAGAGCCTGGATCCGCTGCGGTCCATCCTCTCGGCGAATTACTCCTGGAACTACCACAACCAGCTGGATCCGACGCTGACCGCCCAGAAGGGGATGTTCGCGTTTCGGGGCGTCGTGCAGCCGGTGGCCAGCATCACCGACTTCGGCGCCGCGCTGGCCCAGCATCCTCTCTTTGCCGAGGCGTGGGCGCAGAAGCTCTGCGCGTATGTGAACTCTGCGCCGTGTGTGTCGAGCGATCCCGAATTCCAGCGGGTCGTGGCGGCCTTCCAGGCTTCGAACGACTCATGGAGCACCCTCGTGCTCGAGCTCCTGGCCTCGCCCATCGTGACCAACGCGTCGGAGACCGCGACGGCGCTCGCGAACGGCGAGGTCCTGGCGGTATCGCGTCGGGATCATCTCTGCGCCGGCTTGAACGCGCGCCTTGGACTGACCGACGTTTGCGGCATCGACGCGACGACTCGCAAGCAGGCCCAGGCCACCATTCCCCAGATCGTCTCCGGGCTTCCGTCGGATGGGTACGGACGGGGGGCCACGATGCCCGTGTTGCCAAACCAGCCCACGTTGTTCTACCGAGCCGGGCTCGAGAACGTGTGCGAGGCGCTGGCGGCCCAGGTGATCGACGTGGCGCTCGCGAAGCAGGTGGCGGGGGCGAAGGTCTGGTCCAGCGCGGATCCTCAGGGCGCCATCGCTGACTTCGTCGCGACGATCATGGGGTTGGTGACGTCGGACCCCCGCGCGGCACCGGCCGCCGCGTTGCTCGGGGCACACTTCGCCGCCGCGACTGGGCAGGGGGCCAGCGCCTCCGACGCGCTGAAATCGACCTTCGTGACGGCGTGTCTCGCACCTTCGGCAATTTCGATCGGGATTTGAACAGGACCAACGCGCCATGATGATCACCCGCCGCGAGAGCATTCTGACGACGCTGTTCGGAGGCGGGCTCGTGGGTCTGCGAGCGCTCGCGACGGGGCTGCCGGCGTCGTTCTTGATGAATCCACGGCGCGCGCTCGCCGCGGGCACGCTGGCCGCCTGCGCGTCCGCCGACAAGGCGCAGTTCATCGTCTTCAACACCTCGGGCGCTGGCGATCCCATCAACGCCAGCGTCCCCGGAACCTACGAGGACCCGCTGATTGTCCACAGCGCGGATCCCGCCATGGCCCCGACCCCCCTCACGATCCAGGGCGCGGCGTACACGGCGGCGGCGCCGTGGGCCACGTTGCCGCAGGCCGTGCTCGATCGAACGTGCTTCTGGCACGTGATGACGAACACGCCCATTCATCCCAAGGAACCCGATGTCCTCAAGCTGATGGGCAGCACCTACGCGGGCGAGATGCTTCCCTCGCTGATGGCCAAGCAGCTCGCGCCCTGTCTCGGAACGATCCAGTCGCAGCCCATCAGCCTGGGCGCGAGCTCACCGTCCGAGGGCCTGAGCTACGGCGGCGCCGCGTTGCCCATCATCCCCGCGCTCGCGCTCAAGGCCACGCTCACCAACTCCCCGGGCCCCCTCACCAACCTGCAGCCGCTGCGCGACCAGACGCTGAGCCAGCTCTACGACCTCTACAAGAACGGGGCGACCCCCGCCGAGCGGGCGCACATCGACGCGCTCGTCACCTCGCAGCAGCAGGTCCGCAGCATCAACCAGAGCCTGCTCGACGCCCTGACGTCCATCAAGGACAACACGGCGGCCTCGCAGGTGCTCGCCGCCATCACGTTGATTCAAATGAAGGTGACTCCGGTGATCGCCATCCACATCCCGTTTGGGGGCGACAATCACCGAGACATCGGCCTCGCGATCGAAACGGCGCAGACCGTCGCGGGCGTGGCGACGATCGCATCTTTGATGCAACAGCTCGCGACGGCGGGGCTCTCGGACTCGGTATCGTTCGCGTCGCTCAACGTCTTCGGGCGGACGATCGGGCCCGGGAACACGGACGGCCGGCAGCACAACCCGAACCACCAGGCCTCCATCACGATCGGTAAGCCGTTCCACGGCGGCGTCATCGGCGGCGTTGGCCCCGTTCAGAGTGACTACGGCGCCCTCGCGGTCGATTCCCGGACCGGCGCCGGTGGCCCTGCCGGCGACATTCCGGCGACCCAGACCCTGGGCGCCTACGGCAAGACGTTGCTCGCCGCCGTCGGCGCCGACGACGCGACCATCTCGACCGCCATCAGCGTGGGGCGGGTCGTGGCCGGGGCTCTCGTGGCTTGACGATCGTGACGCTCGAGGTCGACAGGTGGGACAATGCCTCACTACGCCCGCGCCCTTCGTCCTTTGGCCTTGCCTAAACATGCGACCCCTGCAATTGTCTTTGGGTCAAACACCTCCGCGGAATTTTCCCCCCCAATTGCGCGGCGCCTGACAGGCTACAAAGGGTGCGGCACGCGGTGTTCGTGTCGGACGCAGCTCCTTCCCCAGGACCTCCCGTAAAGGCATTTCACGATGATGAATTCGAGTCACCGTAAGTTGAGTTCGGTCGCGCAAGCGGTCGCGATCGCGTTCGGGTTGGGCGCGGCAGCCGCGAGCTGCACGCCCGCGACGCCGGCTCCGAACACGGACGGCACCGGTGGCCAGGTGGCCGCGACCGGCTCAGGTGGCTCGAGCACCACGTCCGGTTCGGGTGGTCAGAGCCACTCGGGTGGTTCGACGGGCTCGACCAGCTCGGGAGGAGCCCCTGGCTCGGGCGGCACGCCCGGCGCGGGCTCTGGCGGCACCGTGGCGACTGGCGGCACGACGTCCGCGGGCACGGGAGGCAACGGAACGGCGACGGGCGGGGTAACCGCCAGCGGCACGGGCGGCGATACCGCGAACGGTGGCACGAACGCGAGCGGCACGGGTGGGGCCACCGCGACGGGTGGCACGAACGCGAGCGGCACCGGGGGCGCCAGCGCCACCGGGAGCGGTGGCGCCGGTGTCGCGATGGGCTGCAACTGGGTGGACGATCCGGTCGCCAAGACCTCGAAGTTCGGTACTCCCGCCCCCGCGGACAAGATCGTGCTTTTCGACGGCACGACGCTGAACGGCTGGCACAAGCAGGGCAAGCCCGGCACCCCGATCGACTGGAAGCTGGGCACGGATGGAACGCTGCTTGTGGTCCCCTCGGGAAGCGGGCAGGCCGTCGAGGTTCAGAGCGACATGACGTTCAACGATCTGTGCGTTCACGTCGAATACCTGACGCCTGAGCCGACGACGTACCGTGCGGCGAACGACGTTCAGGACCAGGGCAACAGCGGGGTCTACCTGCGCAGCGCGTATGAGATGCAGGTCCTCGACACCCACGACTCTGCGCCACTTATCGACGGTTGCGGCGCCGTTTATCAGGTCCAGGCCCCGTACAGCACCGCCTGCTTCCAGCACGGGATCTGGAACACGTACGAGATCGAGTTCAAGGGCCCGGTCTGGAGCGGCACGACCCAGAGCAAGCTGCCGCAGTTCGTGAAGGTGGCGCTGAATGGAACGGTCGTCCAGGGGATTTCTCCGTTTCAGCCGAATTCGAAGCCGGTGGACGTGCCGATGAACCCGACGAAGGCGGGCGTCATGGACATGCCCGGGAACCAGCCGCTCGGACTTCAGGATCACCTCGATCCGGTGAAGTTCCGGAACATCTGGGTCACGATCCCCAAGTACTGACCGGACCCCGTCCGTGGCTGCGCAGCCCTTCCCGGGTCTCGCGTGTCGCGCCCACACAGGTGCGGCGGCCTATTGCCAATTGGCCCTGCCTTCACGACAATGCACCGCCAGCGGCGATGGCCGCGCGCGTTCCTGCTGACGACCCCAACGCAAAGGGCCCCATGGCAAAGAAACCGGTAGCAGCGTCCTCGATCTTGGTGGGTATCGGATCCGTGCTTGCGCTCGGCGCCGGCTGTCAAAAACAGCAAGCCGCCGCGCCCGAGAGCGCCCCGGCGGCGCCCGCGGCGGCCCCGGCCGCGGCCAAGTCGCTCACCATCTGGTGGGCGCAGTGGGCGCCCGCCGATGGCTTGCAGGACCTGGCGAACGAATTCGGGAAGCAGGAGAGCGTGGAGGTCAAGGTTCACCAGATCCCCTGGGCCAGCTTCCAGGACCAGGTGTTCCAGGAGTTCGGCAAGAACCAGACGGCGTTCGACATCGTGGTGGGAGACAGCCAGTGGTTGGGGCGCGGCGCCACCAAGGGACTCTACGTCGATCTGACGGACTGGTTGCCGTCCGCGGTGCCGGTCAAGGGCCTGCATCCCCTGGCGCTGAAATACCTCGCGGAATACCCCACGGGTTCGGCGCACTACTTCGCCGCGCCCGCCGAGACCGACGCCATGGGCTGGGCCTACCGCAAGGACTGGTTCGATGATCCTGCGGAGAAGGCGGCCTTCAAGAAGAAGTACAAGAAGGAGCTCGCGGTCCCCGAGACGTGGGACGATCTGCGGACCATCGCCGAGTTCTTCTCGCGGCCGGCGAAGAAGCAGTACGGCAACGTGCTCGTCACCGGGCGCGGCTACGACGACATCGTCATGGGATTCGAGCAGGTCCTTTACGCGTTCGGTGGCTCCTGGGGCGACGCGAAGACCATGAAGGTCAAGGGCGCGCTCGACTCGGCGGACGCGGTGAAGGCGCTCGACTTCTTCAAGGGCCTGCTCAAGTTCGCCCCTCCGGGCGGCAGCAAGCTGGGCTACGGCGACGCGCTCGAGCCGTTCGTGAACAACTCGTCGGCGATGTTGATGAACTACTTCGCCTTCTTCCCGGACCTGGCGAAGAAGATGGCGGGGAAGGTTGGATTCTTCGCCATGCCGAAGCAGGGCGAGCGGCGCTTCGCCAGCCTGGGCGGGCAAGGGTTCTCCATCTCGACCAAGGTGGCGGACTCGCAGAAGGAGCTGGCGAAGAAGTTCATCGCCTGGTTCTCCCAGGCGGACACGCAGAAGAAGTGGGTGCAGAAGCCAGGCGGCTTCACGGCGAACGCGGAGATCTTGAAGAGCGACGCGTTCAAGAAGGCGAGCCCCTACAACGCCGCCTTCGCGCAGTCGATGGACATCATGCAGGACTTCTGGAACGTGCCTGTCTACAACGAGCTGATCGCGGCCACCGCGCAGCAGATCGGCGAGGCCCTCGACGGCAAGAAGTCGTCCAAGGACGCGCTGTCCGAGCTGGCGGCGGAGCACGAGAAGATCCTGCAGGCCGCGCAGTAAGACCCGGCCGGATGACCAGCGACCAGGATCCCGAGGCGCCTCGATCACGCGCGCCGGTTCGCGCGCGCCGGGGCGCGGCGCCGTCGTTGCTCATGGGGTGGGGCTTCGTGCTGCCGGCCCTGATCCTGTTGCTGGCGATGAACCTGTTTCCGCTGATCTTCAACATCTACCTCAGCTTCACGAACGCCGATCTGTCGGGCGGCCTGGTCAAGTCGGTCGGCGCGCGCAACTACACCGTCCTGTTCGGCGACGCGCGCTACGCGAACGCGCTCAGCACCACCGCGTTGTTCGTGGTGGCGTCGGTATCGATCGAGCTGGTGCTGGGGTTCGCCTTGGCCCTGGCGCTGCGGGATCGCGTCCCGGGCAAACCGGTCATCCTGACGGTGCTGTTGATTCCGATGATGCTCTGCCCGGTGGTGCTGTCGCTGTTCTGGAACCTCATCCTGAACGCGAACTACGGCGTGCTGAACCAGTTCCTGGGGTTTGCCCACCTGCCGCAACCGCAGTGGCTCACCGACGACGATTTGAAGCTGGTCTCGATCCTGCTGGTCGACGTCTGGATGTGGACCCCGTTCATGATGCTGATCTCCCTGGCGGGGTTGAACGCCATTCCCAAGTACATCTACGAGGCCGCCGAGATCGATCGCGCCAGCCGCTTCATGGTGTTCCGCACCATCACGCTCCCCATGTGCGCGCCGCTGCTGGGGCTGGCCGTCCTGCTGCGGGCCACCGACGCCTTGAAACAGTTCGACCTTGTCATGGCGATCACCGGCCCCAATGATGCGTCCACGCAGACGCTGTCGACGCGCATCTACCAGGTGGTGTTTCGCGACTACAAGGTCGGCCTCGGCTCCGCCTATGGTGTCGTGATCCTGGTGGCGGTGATCGCGGTCGCGACCATCTTCGTGCGCTACATCGACGGGCTCAACAAACGGCAAGGGAAGGCCGAGGCGTAGCCAGATGAACCCTCTCCGCGGCCTGGTCATCGTCGTCTACTTCTCGCTGGCCACGCTCCCGCTGGCGTGGCTCGCGCTGACGTCGATCAAGACCTACGACGACACCATCAGCGCCCGCGCCAAGTTCATCCCTTGGGCGGACAACGCCAGCACCGCCGAGGCGGCGGGCGAGAGCGCGCGCTTCGCCCCCACGCTCGACGCCTACAGAAACCTCTCCAGGCCCGTCGCCGGCACGCCGAACGATTTTTACCATTACCTCGGCAACAGCGTCATCATCGGCGTGCTGTCGACGCTGGCGGCGGTGTGTCTGGGGACGATCTGCGGCTACGGATTCTCGCGCTTCAAGCTGCCGGGCACCAAGGACTGGTTGTTCTTCATCCTGTCGACGCGATTTCTGCCGCCGCTCGCGGTGGTGGTCCCGGTGCTGGTGATGTACCGCTGGTTCGCCCTCGAGAACACCCACCTCGGGCTCATCCTGCTCTACACCAGCTTCAACCTGTCGCTGGCGGTCTGGTTGATGAAGGGGTTCGTGGACGAGATCCCGCGCGCCTTCGAGGAGGCGGCGCTGGTCGACGGGTACTCGCGCCTGCGCACCTTCGTCCGCGTGATCGTGCCCCAGGCCTCGACCGGGATGGCGGTGACGGGCGTGTTCTGCCTGATCTCCTCCTGGAACGAATTCGGCTTCGCGATGACGTTGAACAACTACGACGCGAAGACCGTCCCGGTGTACTTCGCCGGGCTGCAGGGCAACATCGAAGGCGTCCCCTGGCCACAGATCGCCGCCGGAATGATGATCTTCGTGGCCCCCATCGTGTTATTCACGGTGCTGGTGCGTCGCCACTTGCTGCGCGGAGTGACGTTTGGAACGATCAAGCAATAGCGTCGGGGGACCTCTCGCCGCCCGGCGCCGGCTCGTGGCCCTGCTCGACCGGGTGGCCCTGGCCGCGCTCGGCGCCGGCTTGGCGCTCTACGTCCTGCCGTTCTGGCGCGAAGGCCGCTTGCGCCCTGCCTTCTGGCTGACGCTGGGCGCGACCCTGTTGCACGTCTATACGTCGCACGGCAGGGGCGACGGCCAGGCGGCTTCCCCGTCGCCTTCCCCGTCTCCACCTCGGGATCCAGGGAGCGCGGCGTGAGCTTCCTCGCGTTAGAGGGTCTCGAGAAGACGTACGCCGACGGGACGCGCGCGGTGCGCGGCATCGACCTCGGCATCGAGGAAGGTGAGCTCATCGTCCTGCTCGGCCCGTCGGGCTGCGGCAAGACCACCACACTGCGGATGATCGCGGGGCTCGAGCTGGCGACGGGCGGGGCGATTCGCCTCGCGGGGAGGGACGTCACCTCGCTGCGGCCCTCCCGCCGTGATGTCGGCATGGTCTTTCAGTTCTACGCCCTCTATCCGCACCTCACGGTGCGCGAGAACATCGCCTTCCCCCTGCGCGCGGCGGGGGTGTCCCCCGCGGAGGTGTCGAGCCGCGTCGACGCCGTGGCCGCGCGAATGGATCTGGTGCGGCTGCTCCCCCGGTATCCCAAGCAGCTCGCGGGTGGCGATCAGCAGAAGGTCTCGCTGGCGCGCGCCATCGTGCGCCGCCCCGCGATCTACCTGATGGATGAGCCGCTCGGGACGCTGGACGCCGATCAGCGCCTGGCCATGCGCGAGCTGATTCGCGCCGAGCAGCTGGCGTCCAAGGTGACCACCATCTACGTCACCCACGATCAGGAGGAGGCCATGAGCCTCGCCGATCGCATCGTCGTGATGGAGGGGGGCCGCATCCGCCAGGTCGGTACGCCCGCCGAGGTGTACGACCGCCCGGCGAGTCGATTCGTGGCGACGTTCGTCGGGAGCCCCGGGATGAACTTCATCGCGGGCGAGGTCGTTCCGGGCGCCGCGGGGCCCGCCGGGGAGGGGACGTTCGTTGCGGCCCAGGGGAAGGTGCGGATCGACGTGCCGTCGGCCCGCCCGGGCGAGGTCACGTTGGGGATCCGGTGCGAGCACGTCTATGAGGATCCCCTCGGTCCCATCGCCGGCAGCGTCGTCACCGAGGAGTACCTTGGCAACGCCAGCAACGTCCACGTGGAGACCGAGGCGGGCCGCCTCATCATGCGCACCGACAGTCAATCGCGTCGCCCGCGCGGCTCGACGGTGCGGTTGCGCCTCGACCCCGGGTACATCTCGGTGTTCGACGCGCGGACTGAGGAACGCCTGTGAGCGCCCGGGCTGTGGACGTGCGTGATGGCGCGGCCCCCCCCGCTGCCGGCGACGTGAGCCGAGGCGAGCCCCCGGCGCCCGCGGCCGCCGGGGACGCGGCGTTCCTGAGCGTCCGCGGCGTCTCGAAGCGGCTCGGGCACACCCAGGCGCTGCGCGACATCGACCTCGACGCGCGCGCCGACGAGCTGCTCGTGGTCCTCGGGCCCACCGGCGCGGGTAAGACGACGTTGTTGCGGACGATCGCGGGCCTCGAGACCCCCGACGCCGGCTCGGTCGGCATGGCCGGGCAGGACGTGACCGCGGTGGAGCCGGCGGCCCGCGACGTGGCGCTGGTGTTCCAGAACTTCTCCCTCTATCCGCGGTGGAGCGTCCGCCGGAACCTCGAGTTTCCACTGCGGGCGCCCGGGCGCAACATCGCCGAGGCGGAGATCCAGCGGCGCATCGGCTGGGCGGCGGAGATCCTCAAGATCTCCCGGTTCCTGGATCGCGAGGCGTCGCGGCTGTCGGGCGGCGAGATGCAGCGGGTGGCGATCGGCCGCGCCATCGTGCGCCGGCCGCGACTGTTCTTGATGGACGAGCCGCTGACGAACCTGGACGCGAAGCTACGCGAGGCGCTGCGCGTGGAGCTGGTGGAGCTGCGGCGGACGCTGCGGACGCCCATGGTGTTCGTCACCCACGACCAGGCCGAGGCCCTGTCCATGGCGGATCGGATCGTGGTGCTGTCGGAGGGGCGCATTCTTCAGACCGGCACGCCACGCGAGATCTACGAGCGGCCCGTGTCGCCGATCGTTGCGCTGCAGCTCGGGCAACCGGCGATCAACCTGCTGCGCGTCAGGCGCGCCGGCGGCCACTGGGTGACCGCGGATGGGACGCCGCTCATGCCCGCCCTTCCCACCGGGCCCGGCGAGCGCCTGCTGGGCATCCGGCCCGAGGACATCACGCCCGACACGGCCGCGCCCGCCGGCGCGCCTGGTGACGCCGGCGAGCCGAGCGGCGTGGTCAAGATCGTCGAGTACATCGGCCCCACCACGACGCTGCTCTGCGAGTGGGCCGGCGCGCGCGTCCACATCATGATCCCGCGGCGCGGGCAGCTGCGCCCGGGCGACCGCATCCGCCCGCGCATCGACGCCGCGCGCGCCGTGTTGTTCGACGTGGCTTCCGACACCAAGCTCCCGTCAACAGGAGGTTCCGCATGACCACTCGAGCCTTTGAACCGAAGTTCATGAAGATGAGCGTGCTGACCGCGGCGCTACAGGAGCTGACCCCGCGGCAAATCCGCGACGCCGATCCGGACCGGGCCATCGAGGACTGGCTGGAGTTCGCGCGCGAGATGGACTGCCCGAACATCCAGATCTCGGCCGCGCTGCACCCGACCGAGGCCGACGTGCCGCCCGAGGCGATGCTGGATCCCGTCGCGAACACCCTCGATCTGCGCAAGCCGTTCGACAAGGCGCGCGCCAAGCGCGTGCTCGCCGCCATGGAGAGCACCGGCGTGGGGGTCACGGACATCGCGTTCTTCGACAACCTGCTGCACGACGACAACGATCTCCGCAAGAAGAAGCACGACTTCGTGGTGCGCATGCTCGACGCCGCTGCGGCGCTGGGCCTGAAGGCGGTGTGCGGCTTCATCGGCCGCAACCAGAAGCTGTCGATGGACGGCAACCTCGCCTTCTTCGAGGCGGTCTTCGTTCCGTTGCTGAAGGAGGCGAAGGCGCGCGGCATCGAGTACCGCGTGGAGCAGTGTCCGATGCCGGGCTGGACCATCGGCGACAACTTCCACAACAACATCGGCTACACCCCGGGGATGTGGATCGCGCTGCACCGGATCTGCGAGAAGCACGGCGTGGGCGACCAGCTGCGGGTCCACTACGATCCCTCGCACGCGATCCTGATGGGGCAGGACACGCGCTCGATCTTCCAGTACCTGAAGGACAGCGGCTACGACTTCATCGTGGGCGGCTTTCACGTCAAGGGTCAGGTGATCGATCCGAAGGGGGTCGCGGCCTGGGGCTACGGCGGACAGACGGTCGAACGCGGCGACTGGAAGCACGGCCAGCCCTCGCCCAACCCGGCCGATCACGGCAACGCCTGGAAGAAGCAGACGGTCCTGTGCGAGCACGAGCTGCCGGGCACGGCGAAGCACGATCCGCTCGGCTACTTGCAGAACCGCACGGTCGACTGGCTGGATCACCAGCTTGCCGCGCGCGAGCTGCTGAAGCTCGACGTCGCGAACACCGCGCTCGTCATCGAGCACGAGTACCCGCGCGCCCGCATCCAGGACAAGGCGCGCCTCCGGCCGATCCTGCAGGGCTCGATCGCGTTCGCCCGCAAGATTGACGAGGCCGCCGCCTGCATGTACGCGCTCCACCACGAGGTGCTCCCGGCGCAGGACATCCCCGTTCAGGGACGCGGACGCGTCGCCTACTGGACCTAGCGCGGCTTCGCCCGGAGACACGACATGGCAAAGCGAAAACTGAACGTCGCGCTCATCGGCTACGACTTCATGGGGCGCGCGCACTCGAACGCGTGGCGACAGGTGGTGCATTTCTTCAAGGACATTCCCTTCGAGCCCGTGTTGAAGGTGGTGGTCGGACGAACCGAGGCGAAGGTCGCGGAGGCGCGTGAGCGCCTCGGGTTCGCCGAGCACGCGACGACCTGGCAGGACGTGCTCGCGCGCAAGGACATCGACATCGTCGACATCTGCACGCCAGGGGATTCGCACGCCGAGATCGCCATCGCGGCCGCCGCCGCCGGGAAGACCATCCTGTGCGAGAAGCCGCTCGCCAACAGCGTCGCGGACGCCGAGCGCATGCTGGCGGCGGTGCAGAAGGCCGGCGTCATCCACATGCTGTGCCACAACTACCGGCGCTGCCCGGCGGTGGCCCTGGCGAAGCAGCTCATCGACGCGGGCGAGCTCGGCGCCATTCACCACTATCGCGGCGTCTACTTGCAAGACTGGATCGTCGACCCGGCGTTCCCGCGCGTGTGGCGGCTGGAGAAGGCGCGGGCGGGCTCGGGCTCGCTCGGCGACATCCTGTCGCACACCATGGATCTGTCGCGCTATCTGGTCGGCGAGCCGGTCGCGGTGTCCGGCGCGCTGACGACGTTCATCGTCGAGCGCCCCTTGCCCGATGGCTCGGGCAAGCGCGGCAAGGTCGACGTCGACGACGCCGCGCAGGCGCTGGTGAGGTTCGCCAGCGGCGCCGTCGGCTACTACGAGGGCAGCCGCTTCGCCCCCGGCCGGAAGAACTACAACCGCCTCGAGATCAACGGCTCGAAGGGCAGCCTGGTGTGGGATCTCGAGCGAATGAACGAGCTGGACGTGTACACCGAGAGCGGTCCGCAGAGCGGCTTCCGCACCATCTCGGTGACCGACGGGAAGCACCCCTACATCTCCGCGTGGTGGCCGCCCGGTCACATCATCGGCTACGAGCACTCGTTCACGCACACGGTTCACGACCTGCTGCTGGCCATCGACAAGGGCGTGTCGCCGCGGCCCAACTTCGAGGACGGTCTACAGAACCAGCGCGTGCTCGATGCCATCGAGCGATCGGCCGCCAGCGGGCACTGGGAGAAAATCAGCGAAAGGACACTCGGATGATGCTTGGAACGAAATCGGCCCTCTCGATCGCCGGTCTGGCGGTCGCCACGCTCCTCGGCGCGGCGAAGCCGGCGGCCGCGCAGATCCCCCTCGTGCAGTACGATGGCTGGCACCTCTCCACCGACGGCCGCGTGAACGCGTTCCTCAGCATGGCGGAAGGCAAGGGTATCCCTGACGGCGAGTCCGAGAACCTGGGCGCCGGGATCGCCGACGTCGCCACCACCAGCGGCGACCTGCACTCGGCGCGGCTTCGCAACGGCTTCATCATGAGCGTCCTCGCCTTCACCGGCGAAAAGCAGGTGACCCCGACCTTCAAGGTGACGACCCGGGTCGGGCTGTGGATGAACCTCACGGGCACGCGCACCAAGAACTCGGGCGCGCAGGTCGATCCGCGCGAGCTGTACGGGAAGATCGAGGGGCCGTGGGGGAGCTTCCTCGGCGGCAGCAACCTATCGCTGTTCGGCCGGGGCGGCATCCTCGTCGACTACGACATCGCCCACAACTACGGGCTCGGCTACCCCTGCGCCGTCCGCGACGTCAGCGGCGGCGCCTGCGGCATGACCGCCTTCGGGGCGCCGTTCCCCGGCTTCGAGCCCGGCATGGTCTACGCGACGCCGAGCCTCAAGGGCCTCCAGCTGTCGTTCGGGATCTACGATCCGGGCACCATCGGCAACGCCCAGCTGAACCGCGCGCCCTTGCCCCGTGTCGAGGGCGAGCTGAAGTACGACTTCAAGGACGTCTTCCGCGTCTTCGGCAGCGGCTTCTGGCAGGTGCTGGAAGGCACGCTGCCCGGGATGAACCGGGATCTCCACGTGAACGCGTGGGGCGCTCAGGCCGGCGCGATGGTGTCCGTCGGCCCTGTCATGCTGGGGGGGGCCGCCTATGAGGGAGCGGGATTTGGTCCAATCACCTACGTCGAGGAGGGCGTCGTGGCCGGCGACAGCGAAGGCGTGCTGCGAAAATCGCGCGGTGGCTTCGGCCTCGCCGCGTTCCTGATCAACTCCCTCAACCTGAAGGTGGCCGGGGGCGCCGGGGTGTGGTCGATCGACAAGACGAAGAACGACTCGTCCGCCGTGACCCCGGGCGTCAACGGCGGGAATCCGATTCCCGGGAATCCGCAGCTCATCAAGCAGAACCTGGGCTACACGGTGGGGCTGTACCAGACGACCGGACCGGTCCACTTCGCGCTGGAGTACTTCCGCGCGCAACACACCTGGTACGACCGTGGCGTGGCGAACCCCAACGATCCGACCATGGTCAACACCGTGACCCCGAAACAGGTCGTAAATTTCGTGAACGCCGGCATGACGATCGCCTGGTGATCTCGTGGCGCTGGCAGGTCGAGCCATTGCCGGGGCTCGCGGCCACTGCTAGTTTCACGTCTCGTCTCACGGCCGACGGGCGGGGGGGGGTTGATCGCCAAGCTCTTCGCGTGGAGTACAACATGAAAGCGAACTCTCGATTTCCATTGACCCTGATGACGCTGGGCCTGCTCGCCGGCCTGTCGTGCTCGTCGTCGTCCGAGGGGGATGGTTCGGGCGGACAGACACAAGGAAGCGGGGGGGCCGCGGGAACGGGAGGCGTCAAGGGCAGCGGGGGCGCAACGGCCACGGGCGGCGCGACCAGCAGTGGCGGCGCGGTAGGCACCGGCGGAAGCGCGAGCGGCGGGAGCTCCACTGGCGGGAGCTCCACCGGCGGCAGCGCAACCGGCGGCAGCTCCAGCGGTGGCGCGACGGGCTCCGGGGGTGCCGCCACGGGCGGGGCAGGGGCCGGCACGGGTGGCGGCGGCGCCGGGGTGCCCCCCGGAAATCCCAACGTTTGCAGCTTCGCGAGCGGCCTCAACGTAGCGTGGGCTCAGTTCGCGGGCGACATCCCGAACCCGAATCTCAACACGTTCAACGCCCTGTTCAAGAACACGCACGATGCCGGGGGCCGGGTGGTGAGGTGGTGGTACCACACGAACGGCACCGTGACACCCGGGTACGACGGCAGCGGGATGGCCGTGAAAATTCCGCAGTCGCACATCGACGGCGTCAAGGCCCTCCTCAATGCCGCCAACACGAACGGCGTGGCCCTCGACATCAGCCTGTGGTCTTTCGACATGTTGCAGGACAACGCCGGCGCCGCCTACACGAACAACCAGAAGTTGCTCGAGGTCGACGCGAACCGGCAGGCCTACATCGACAACTACCTCACGCCGCTGGTGAAGGCGTTGAAGGGCACCCCTGGCCTGTATTCGTACGAGATCTTCAACGAGCCCGAGGGGATGTCGCCAACCGGGTGGGCCACGCATCGCACCACGCAGGCGTTCATCAACAAGACGGTGAACTGGCTCGCCGCCGCGATCCACGCGGCCGACCCGGTGGTGCTGGTGACGAACGGCTCCCAGACGTTCGATTACTGTTCGAACGTCAATGGCAAGACCAACAACTACTCGGACGCCTCGCTGATGGCCGCGGGCGGAAAACCGACCGGGACCCTCGACTTCTACGAGGTTCACTACTACACGATCAACGGCCCCGCCGTTTCGCCCTTCAAGAACCCGGCCTCGCACTGGGGCCTCGACAAGAAGCTGCTGATGGGCGAGTTCTACGCGCTCGACACCGACGGTGTCGCCGCCGCCGATCTCTACACGTACCTCTATACGAACGGCTACAACGGGGCGTGGTCCTGGCAATACCTGACCGACGACATGGCGGGGACATCGACGAAGTGGCCGACGATGAAGGTCCCGATGCAGAACGTGTACAACGCCCACATGCAAGAGGTGGGTAGCTGCCCCTGATTGCAGACCGCTGATGCCGGCCAAAGCCTGGTTTCCCACCTTCGTCTACGAGGCTCCGCTGAAGGCGAGGGGTGCCGACGAGCTCGGGCGCGCGCTGCTGCAGGATTGCCACGCGCTCCGCGAGAGCGACACCGAGGGGAAGCTCTGGTGCCAGGACAACTACCCCGCCGGCTACACATCGTACGGGACGCTACGCCGCGTGCACCGGATGAACCCGAGCTTCGCGAAGCTCGAGCGCATGATCTGGCCGCACGTGAAGCGGTTCGCGCGTCGCATCGACATGGATCTCCGGGACGCGTCCCTCGCCATGACCGACTGCTGGGTCAACATCATGTCGCGCGAGTCCGTGCATCCGCTGCACGTGCACCCTGGGGCCACGTTTAGCGGGACCTACTACGTCAGCACGCCCCCGGGCTGCGCCGGGATCCACTTCGAGGATCCACGGCTCGAGAAGGCCATGCTGGCGCCCCCCAAGCTGGCGAGCCCGCGCCGCGAGAACCGCCAGAAGATCACCTACGAGGCCAAGGCGGGGAACGTGATCTTGTTCGAGAGCTGGCTGGGCCACGGCGTCGCGTCCAATCCGACCGTGGATGAGCGGGTGAGCATCAGCTTCAACTACACGTGGGTTTGACGACGGGGGAACGGCTTTCGGTTCCCTTGCCGTTACGACTCATCTCGGTGCGCGGGCGATCACGACGCGAATTCCCGCCGTCAGGCTGCCTGATTTTCGCAACGCGTCTGACACCGGGGGCGGGTGCTTTTGTTCCTTGCCTAAGCATTTGCCATCTGTGATTGTCTTTCGGATGCGGAAAAGCTCATGTCGTGGGGTGGCCGCACGGACGCGTGCGGTCGGGGCGCGCCATCTCTCGCTGACGCTGACGCTCGGAATGTCCGCGCTCGCCGTCATCGGCTGCGGCACCTCCGGGTCCTCCGGAGGCTCGGGCGGAGCGACCGCGACGGGGGGCTCGGGCAACGGCTCGGGTGGCGTGACGTCGACGGGAGGAGCGCCGTCCTCTGGCTCGGGCGGCGCGGTCTCACCGGGGACGGGCGGCACGCCGTCGAGCGGAACGGGGGGGTCGAACGCATCAGGCTCGGGCGGCGGCAGCGGAGGCGCGGCTTCCGGCGGAGCCCCGGCCACCGGTGGCACCGCGGCCGGGGGCACGTCGGCCTCCGGCGGCGCCGGCACGGCGAGCGGCGGGGCAACCGGTAGCGGCGGCGCGACAGGCGGCAAGCCGGGCGCGGGCGGCGGTCCGGCGACGGGCGGCTCGGGAGTCGGCGGGGGCTCGTCGTCCGGGGGCGCCGCTGGCGCCGGCTGGGTGGATCTGTTCAACGGCACCGATCTGACCGGGTTCAAGGTCTACATGGCCACATCGGCGGCCAACAACGCGCCCGGGATGCTGTTGACCGGCGCCGCCGCCGAGGCGGTCTTCAAGCCCGAGAACGGCATGATCCACGTTTACCCCGATCAACCGGACAAGTCCGTCCAGGTTCACTACCTGATGCAGACGGCGATGTCATACGCCAACTTCAACGTGACCTGGGACTACAAGTGGGGCACGAAGAAGTTCGCGCTCGACGCCACCGGCAAGGGAACGGATCTGACGGCTTATCCACGCGACGCCGGCATGGTCTGGTACATCCACGGCAACCTGACGCAGGTTTGGGCGCCGGCCATCGAGTTTCAGAACAAGTGGGGATCGACCGGCGACATCTTCGCGCTGTACGCGACATGCCAGTCGCCCGCCGGGAGTGACAAGACGCAGTTCATGGCCGGGGGAGCGTCGGTCGCCGTCATCGGTGGGCTGACCCAGCACCTCTGCTCTGGTCACTTCGAAACTCCGGGCGTGGGCCCGAACGCGTCCACGGGCGAGGGTTCCGATTGGAACACCTGCCTCCTCCAGGTGAACGCCGGCGCATCCCAGTATTACGTCAACGGGCACCTCGTGAACGGGACCACCGCGGTGATGGACTCGGGCGGAAAGGCCGTGACCTCCGGACCGATGGCCTGGCAGGGGGAGCAGGCCGAGGTCTACTACCGAAACCTGCGCATCCAGGTGATGCCGTGACGGGCCGACGGCCCGCCTGGCCGCTCGACCCCGTGACGTGAAGCGGTCGACCGTACGCGACGGGCTGTTTCTTCCGGTCGCAGCCGCGGCGCTCTTGCACGCCTGCGCGGGCACCGGCTCCGAGGGGCATTCGGCTGGCACGGGAGGCACGAATGCCAGACCCGTGGGCAGCGGCGGCAGGTCCGCGACGGGCGGCGGCACGGCGACCGGCGGCGTGGGGACCGGCGGCAGGTCCGCGACGGGCGGCGCCGCGCCAACCGGCGGATCAGGGACCGGCGGCGCGATGGCTACGGCGGACGCGGGGACCAACCCCGACAGTGGAGTGGGCGCGAAGCGCTGCCCCGCGGGGCCGTTCCCCGCGCCCGCGATGCTGTCGTCGACGAACGTCTGCACGGACTTTGCCTTCGCGTACGACTCGAACGAGGGACCGACCTGGATCGCCAGCCAGCAGGCCTTCTTCTTTTCGAACTACGCCATCCAGCAGGCGAGCGGGGGCGACATCATCAAGTACACCCCCGGTGGCGCTTGCGAGACGTTCATCAGCGGCGTCGGCTGCAACGGGCTGGCGGTGGACAACGACGGCAATCTGCTGGCGGCGTGTCAGCAATCCCGCTCGGTGGTCAAGTTCGACATCAACACCAAGCAGATGACCACCGTCGTCGACAACTACATGGGGCAGCTGTTCGACAGTCCGAACGATCTCGTCGTCCACAGCAACGGCACCATCTATTTCACGAACCCGACCTACGAGCTCGGGGGCCGGCCGCCCGGCTTCGGCCTCGCGACCTTCCGCATCGATCCGACGGGCGCGCTCAGCCTGATCGCGCAGGGGCAGTGCAACGGGATCGCGCTGTCTCCAGACGAGACGAAGCTCTATGTGCTGTTCGCCGGCGTGTGGAGCCTCGATCCGCAGGGCGTGCCGATCGGCCCACCCGATCCGCCGCTCAACGGAGATGGCATGGCCGTGGATTGCGCCGGCAATCTCTACGTGTCGGGGAGAATCTACTCGCCCACCCGCCAGAACCTGGGCAGCTTCTCGGGCGGCACCAACCTGGCGTTCGGTGGGCCAGATGGCACGACGGTGCTGGTGGTCGGCAGGGGGACGGCCGTGCAGGAGCTGAAGATGAACGTCCCCGGACTGCCCTGAGCCGGCCCGGTCGGGCTCGTCGCGCTCGAGGGCCCGCAGCCGCGATCGCGGGCGGCGCGCCCATCGTGATCGACGCCGCTGCAATCAGGGCACGCGTCCTGTACCGTCGCCGCCCAACCAGATGGGAGGGCGACAGTTGTTCAACAAGGCGACAGCGAACCTGGCGGCGACGGCTTTGGGTCTGTTGCTGTCCACCGCCGGATGTGGGGGAAGCTCGGGCACGCCTTTCGGTGGCGCTGATGCGGGCGACGCACCGTCGGGCCCGACGGTCGCCCAGAGCTGCGCCGATCTCGCGCAAGCTCAATGCGCCAAGCGCATGATCTGCTCGAACGGCGTCAGCATCACCCGCCTGTACGGCAGCATGGATACCTGTATCTCACGTGTGACGGCGCAATGCACGGCGGGCCTCGCCGCGCCGCAATCTGGCAACAGCGCCTCGCTCGCGGAGCAATGCGTGGCGGCCTACCCGCAGCTCGCGTGCGCGGACTTCCTCGACGGAGTCCTCACCGACGTCTGCGCGCCGCTCGGTCCGCGCGCGGCCGGCCAGCCCTGCGCCTTCAACGGCCAGTGCGCGAGCGGCTTCTGTTCGGGGACGAAGAACGCGACGTGCGGAACGTGCGCACCCTCTCCTGCGGTCGGTGACTCGTGCGCGACCTCGAGCTGCGGCCACGGCCAGACCTGCGTGCTGACGACGACGATGTGCGAGGACTACGGCGCGAGCGCAGCAACATGCAGCACGGCCTCCCCTTGTGGCAGCGGCCTCGCGTGCACCGGAATTCTCTCGACGGCGGTGTCGTCCGGGACCTGCCAGGTCGCGGCGACGGAGGTCGGCGCGGCATGTGGCGGCACGATGCCCGGCTGCAGCGGCACGCTCGGCTTGTACTGCGCGGGGGCCGTGGGCGCGAAGGCGTGCGCCGCGATCGCGTTCGCGTCGGAGGGGATGCCGTGCGGCGAGCTGTCGACGACGTCGCACGTGGAGTGCACGGCTGGCGGGTGTTACACGGCGACCGGCCTCGCCGGAACCACCGAGGTGGGGACTTGCAAGGCGGACGCGGCGGATGGCGCCGCGTGCGACACCGTCCTAGGCCCGGCATGCCTCACGCCAGCACGTTGCGTTCCGACCGGCGCCGGCAGCGCGGGCCTGTGCACGTTTCCGAGCGGCGCGACCTGCGGCTAGTTCACTGTTCCAGGGGACTAGGAGCCGGTCGGCCAGACGATCTGCAGCCCGTTCATGGGCGCGCGCAAGGTCACGCCGCTCGTGGGCGTCCCGGTCAGCGTGAACGACGAACCCGTCACCTGCCTGAAGACGACGTAGTTCCCCGTTCCCATGTTGGGCGACAACACGTAGCCCGAGAACATCGCGGGCCCGGTCTGCGACACAGTGAAGCTGGTCGTGCCGATGGCCAGGCGTTGACTGCGCGTCAGCCCGCTCGGCACCGTGCCCAGGAAGTAGACATAGACGTCGTAGCCGCCCGCGGTGATCGAAGTCGGCAGCCCGCTCACGGTCACCGTCACGCTCGGCGTCGAGCCAGACGATGTCGGATCGAGGTAGCCGTTCATCATGCGAACGTCGCCGGGAGCGTCCGCCAGGCCCGCGCTGTAGACGCCGAAGCTCGTCGACACCGTCGGCGCGTTCCAGGTCACCGTCGCGGTGGTCGACGTCCCGTCGGCGAGCACGAGCGGAGTCAGCGTACCCGTGTTCGTCCCCGCTTCGTTCCAGTTCGACGCGCGCTTGACCCCCGCGACCTCGGTCGGCGCCATCGGAGCCGGGGTGACCGTCTTGCCGCCGGTCCCTCCCGACGAAACGACGGCGCCCACGAAGTCGATGCTCAAGATCGCCTGTGCCGCGCCGCCACTTCCCCCCGAGCCGCCGATCGTGCCGCCACCCGCGGCGCCGCCCCCGATCCCGGGCACCCCGCCCGAGCCATTTCCGCTTCCGGCCCCGGTTGTTCCGCCGGTGGCGATCCCCCCGGCGCCCGCGGGCATTCCGCCTGAAGCGCCGATTGCAGGTGTTCCCCCTGTCGCCAAGCCGCCGCCGCTCCCGAGCGCGCCGCCCGTCGCAAACGCCAGCACGCCTCCCGCGCCTGCGATCGTCGTCCCTCCGGTGCCGGTCCCTCCGGCGCCCGGGGCGTGTTGCCCCCCTCGTCCCGCGGTCGGCAGACCCGCGGCCGACCCTCCGGGCGCGCCGCCCGAGGCGACGACCTGGCCGTTGCCGGCGCCGCCCGCGCCGGTCGGTACGACGCCCCCTTCGCCCCCGTGTCCCGCGGAATCGCCAGCGTTGCCGGCGTCATTGCTTCCCTCCGACGTCCGCGTGTACGTCCCGCCGGGAGAGCACGCGCCACTGGACAAGACAGCGACGCCCACGGCGGCGGCGGCGATCGCGCCGACACGACGAAGTGGAACACGGGTGGCGAGCTTCACCATGGCAATGTCCAGGCGCTCGATGGTGGATTCGAGCGCAGGCCTCTACCAAGCTCGGCCGAAATCGCGAGCCGCTGTAGCGTCGAATTTTACGGGGCTCCGCCACTTACATGGAGGCTGCCGCGTTCACGAGAGGCCCGTGACTGGGCCCGAGCACGGCCTTCAAGGCCTTCTCGTAGTCGAAGGCCCCGATGTTCTGATCGGGCGTGTGGCAGCCGTAGCAGACCTCGGCGCCGACTCTGCGCGAGGTTCCAATCTTCTTGTCGATGGATCGGACGTGATAGGCGCTCGGTCCGTGGCACGCCTCGCAGCCCACGTTCAAGAAATAACCCGTCAGCGTCTCCTGGCTGCGCGTCCCTCCAGGCTGCAGGTAAGCCACGGTGTGGCAACCGAGACATTCCGGATCGTGGGAATGCTTTGCATGTTCGAGCGTGGCGAACGCATGCGCGTGGTCGGTGCTGGACCACTGCTGCGTCTCCTTGAGGTGACAGGCCGCGCAGGCCCCGGCGCTCGCGTAGGTCCAGCTCTCATAGACCGGATGCGGGGGCTTTCCCTTGCTCTTCTTCAGCAGGGCCGCCGCCTTGCGCTCGGACTCGGCCCGAAGGCGCTCGATCGTCGCTTGCTCGGCCAGCCTGACGCCCATCTGCTCGGGGAGCTCTTTCCCGAGCGGCAAGCCTTCATCGTCGATCGCCGGATCGGCGCCGGGATGGACGCCACTGACGGCGAGACGGCCGAGCTCGGTCCCGAACGAGGCGGCCGACACGACCAGGGTTCGCCCGACGCGCGTCGAGAGGTGTGGCTCGGCAGCCTCCGGCCCGCGCCCGAGAATGACCACGTCGATGCTGTTCGCCTGGGCGAGGATCTCCTGCACGCGCGGTAGCCCGCCAGCGATTTGAAACAGACCGACGATCAGCGTGGCGCCGCTGGCATGAAGCGCCTCCGTGGACTTCCGCGCCGCTTCAGTCGCGTCCTCCAGCTTGAAGCCGTGACGCCGTACCTCGTCGGCGCGTTCCGCGGGCAGGTCAACGATTCCGAAGACGCCCACCGAGACATCGCCCACCTTGACGATCTCCGTCGGGGAAAATGGGTGTCGCTTGGTCCGCGCATCCACCACGTTCGCGGCAACCGCCTTCAGCTCCGCGGCATCGAGCGCGGCAGACAGGCGCGCGGGACCGAGGGCGAGCTCGCTCTCGCCGAGATTGACGACGTCGACGCCCATGCGGCGGTAGCTGGTGAGCACGACGTGCGTGCGGTCGTCGGGACCGTAGGTGGTGCCAGCCGCTTGCTCGTCGGTCGCGCGGGCCAGCAGGTCACCCGCGTCAAGCTGAATGAACGGCCCGCCCTCCATTCGGGCGCGGTCGACGACGCTTCCCCGCCGAGCCAGACCCCCGAATCCGCTCTTCGCGTCGGGCGCCACGTGGCCCCGCACGTCGTTGCTGTAGAGGATCGTCACGATGGGACGCGCCGGTGGCGGCGGTGCGGCCGCCTCGGGAACGGGAACGGGGGCGGGCGCCGAGGCAGCGGGAGGGGTTGCTGGCTCTCGACCCCGGCAGGCCAGCACCGCGGCCGGTGCCGCCAGCAGCATGGCGAGCCAAACCCCGCGGGGACTGAATGAAGCGGCCGACCCCGAGAGGCCTTTCGCGGTTGTCATCAAAACATCCCCATGTAGGCCCGGGTAGGGTACAACGGTCGCCCGTTGCGTGAGCGCCTATTCGCCCGCAGACTTCGTTAGCAAGATAGGCGTGTTTGGCGACTAAGATGTAGTCGCTCGAACTAAATTAGTCGACCTGAAAATCCGATCAGATCGCGAGAAGGTGTCGACTCGAAGGCACCCTAGGCAGGCTCGGAGACTCCGGATACGCGCAGAACCCGAATGGACCTTTTTCGGGGGGCAGTGGAACTATAGGTGTGCAAGGGCTCATAAGGCCCCGGCTCACGTCGATTCACCGGTCGAGGGAGGCAGCGCCCATGATGCCAAGAAGAGGATTGAGTGTTTCCCTGGTAGGCCTCGTCACGGGCGTGCTCGCGGCCGGCTGTACGGGGCAGATCGGATCCACGGGTGACCCAGGAAACGGCGCGACCGGGAGCACGGGCTCGGGCGCTGGTTCCGTGCACCCGACTGGAGGTAGCGGTAGCGCGACGGGCAGCAGCAGCGGCGGGAAGGGTACGACCGGCAGCGGTAGCGGCGGAAACGGTCAGGTCGGCACCGGCAGCGGCGGGAACGGAACGACGGGAACTGCCAGTGGCGGGACAACGGGCTCGGGGAGCGGAGGCACGGGCGGCGTCATCGCCACCGGGCCGCGGGATCCCGGCCGCGTGACCATCCGCCGTCTGAACCGGGTCGAGTACAACAACACCGTGCGGGATCTGCTGGGGACGGCGCAGGCGCCCGCGACGATGTTCCCCGACGACGCGCCCGACCTCGTCTTCGACAACAACGGCGACCTCCAGACCGTGTCCCCGGTGCAGTTCAGCCTCTATCAGTCCGCGGCCGAGGCGCTCGCGGCCGAGGTCATGACGGTCGGCTCGAAGCAGCGCGCGCAGATCGTCACCTGCGACCTCACGACGGGCGCGGCCTGCGCTCGCACGCTGATCACCAACCTCGGCCTCAAGGCCTTCCGGCGACCGCTCGCCACCACCGAGGTCGACACCTTCGTCGCTTTGATGGCGACGGCGGCCTCCGCCGGCGCCACCGCCGACGAGCAGTTCCGTACGGTGCTCGAGGCCATGTTGGTCTCGCCGAATTTCCTCTTCCACGTCGAGCTGGATCCCACGCCCACCTCGCTGACGCCTCATCTCTTGAGCCCCTACGAGATGGCCTCCCGCCTGTCGTACATGATCTACCGCAGCATGCCGGACCAGACGTTGTTCGACGCCGCGGCGGCTGGCTCCCTGGCGCAGCCCTCCGACGTCCAGGCCCAGCTTCAGCGTATGTTGGTCGACGCGAAGTCGGCATTCGCCAAGTCGTTCACCGACATGTGGCTCGGCCTCAGCGTCGTCGGCACCGAGACCTTCGACGCCACTTTGTTCCCGAGCTACAGCACCGCGCTCGGAACCTCGATGGGCCTCGAGGTCATGAACTTCTTCAACGAGTTCGTGCAAAAGAACAACCCGATCTCGGAGTTGATGACCGCGAACTACTCGTACATCGACAATAACCTGGCCAAGCTCTACGGCGTCGCGAATGTCACCGGGACTGGCGTGGTCCGCACGACCCTCAACAACCCCCAGCGCTCGGGCTTGCTGACGATGGCCGGGGTGCTGGCCGTGACCTCGTACCCCACGCGGACCTCTGTGGTGAAGCGCGGCGCGTACGTGCTGAGTCAGCTGCTGTGCGCCCCGGTCCCCGCGCCCCCGGCCAATGTCCCGCCATTCCCGGAGGGGGCGATCACGGCGACCACCCAGAAGGAAATTCTGGCCCAGCACCGGACGATCCCCGCGTGCGCCACCTGCCACGACAGCATGGACAACATCGGCATCGCGATGGAGAACTACGACGCCATCGGCGCCTACCGGACCACGGAGGACGGGATGCCGGTCGACTCCTCCGGCATGTTCGCCGGCGCCATCGCGAGTCCCTCCGACCCGACCGGGGCGTCGAGCCCGAAGTTCACCGGCGCCGTCCAGCTCGGGGCCGCGGTCGCCAACGACCCGCGGTTCCTGTCCTGCGTGGCGCAGAACGTGATGTCCTACGCGCTCGGCCGTACGCTGTCGCTCACGGGCGCGGCCACCGACCAGCCCTATCTCGCCGACATCATCGCGCCGCCGCAGACGGGCAGCGCGGGGGTCCGCGATGTCTTGATGAATGTCGTCGCCAGCGAAACGTTCCGCATGCGGCGCGGGGATCCGACTACTTCGACCGGAGGAACGCCATGAGCATCGCTCGTATTTTCGACAAGAACGTTGGCTTCGACCCCAAGGCGCTGGCCGCCGAGCGCCGGAATCCCACTCGGCCACTCGTGACCCGCCGCGCGATTCTGCGCGGGGCCGCTGCCTGTGTGGCGCTGCCGGCGCTCGAGTCGCTGCTGACACCGTCGGAGGCACGCGCCCAGGCTGCGGCGACCCCGATGCGGTTCATGGCGTGGCACATCCCCGTCGGGGTCTGGGGTCCCAGCTGGTTCCCGACCGATACCGGGACGAACTACACGCTGACGCCGACGCTGATGTCACTCGCGCCGGTGAAGAGCAAGGTGATGGTGTTCGCCGGAATCCAGAACACGCCGGCCGTGAACTCACAGGGCTCGCATGGGTGCGGCCCTCCGGGAATGACCACGTGCATGCAGGGGCAGAAGCCCAACATCACGGTCGGTATCTCGGTGGATCAGGTGTATGCGCAGGCGCTCGGCAAGGCGACCCGCATCCCGTCGATACAGATCAGCGGGACGGACTCGACGTTCTCCGACGTCTCGTACCCGGCCGTCTACAACGGCACCACCGCCTGGGCCAGCGCCACGCAGCCGCTGCCGCCCCTCGCGAACGCCGGCCAGGTGTTCGACCTCATCTTCACGGGCGCGGCGGCGACGTCGACCGATCCCGCCGCGGTTGCGGCGCTCGCGAAGCGCAAGGCGTTGCGCAAGAGCGTGCTCGACGAGGTGATCGGCGAGGAGACGTCGTTGGTCGCCAAGCTGGGGACGATCGATCGGCGCAAGGTGGATGAGTACCTCACCGGCGTTCGGGCGGCCGAGACGACGGTGCAGGCGATGTCCACCACGCCGAGCGGGATGGCGTGCAGCGCCGGGTCGATGACGCGGCCGACGCTGACCACCGGCACGCTGACGAATGGCAACGGCAAGCCCATCGCCGATCCGCCGACCTACACGGCCCTGATCTCCAGCCTGATGGCGCTGGCGTTCCAGTGCGACGCGACCCGCGTCATCAACTACCAGCAGATGAACGGTGGGCACTCGTCGTATTCGAAGTTCCCGTGGCTGAACATCAACCAGGATCACCACGGCCTCTCCCACCACAACGGCGACGTCTCCAAGGGGTTGCTGCTGGCGCAAATCGAGGCGTGGGAGATCTCCATGTTCTCCGCCTTCCTGCAGAAGCTGGACGCCGTCACGGAAGCCAACGGAAAGACCATCCTCGACAACAGCCTCATCTTCCTGTCGAGCGAGCTCGCCGACGGCAACGCGCACAATCAGGGGACCACGGCATACGCTGGGTTCTCCGGACCCACGGGGAAGCCGATCTTGCTGGCTGGCAGCGCAGGTGGGAAAATCACCACCGGTCGGCACGTCAAGTACAACAATTCGGCCCAGGCGGATCTGTTCATCGCCCTGCTGAACACCCTGGGCGTTCCAGCCACGACCTTCGGCGCAGCGGGCACGGCTCCGCTGACCGGTCTGACCTAAGCAGGTACCTGAATTTTGCCTCGGGCTGCTTGCAGCCCTGTTGGAACTACGATTGGGAGGTGCCCCGTTGCCAGCCCTTTGGGCCCGACTGCTCTTTGTTGGGGGTTTGGTTCTTTGCGGGTGCTCGACGGCGACGAATCCCGCTCCTGGAACGAGCGGTTCCGGGGGGATGGGGACCGGGGGAGTTTACTCGGGTAGTGGCGGAGCGAAGGCCGGGGGAACGGGTGGAGCGGTGGTGCTTGGGACGGGCGGGGCTCCGATTTCGTCGACTGGCGGGGCGAGCGCAACGGGCGGCACAGGAGGAGCCGGAGGGACCGCCTCGACTGGGGGGACCTCCGCGAGCTCGGGTGGCGACACCGGCGTGGGGGGGCCGGGGAACGGCGGAAAAGCGGCCGCGGCCGGCTCCGACGGGGCGGGCGGCAGCGTCGCCACGGCCGGTAGCACGGGCACTGATCCAGGGACCGCGGGCGACGGCGACTCGATGGTCGGGCCAAACTACCCCAAGAGCGCCGACTTGATGTCGAAGGGACTGCCCGCCGGCAAGACCTTCACGTTCACGATGAGCTCCGCCACCAGCAAGTACTTCACCGGCATGGATCCGACGTTGACCGCGAAAGGCACCTTCAACCGCACGGTCACCGTCTATGTTCCCGCAAAGTACAAGGACGGGGCGCCCGCGCCCTTCATGGTGATCCAGGACGGTCCCGGGCAGCTCGGAAACGTCAAGCTGGCCCTCGATAACCTGACCCAGGGGACCGACCCCGCCCGACGTCTGCCCGCGTTCGTGGCGATCGCGGTGCAAAACGGCGGCGGCGACGGCAAGGGCAGCGAGCGAGGGTTGGAGTACGACACCGTCTCGGAGAAGTACGCCCTCTTCGTCCAGAATGAGGTCCTCCCGTTGGTGGAGTCGAACGCCGCGCTCAAGGCCGCCTATCCGAACTTTTCACTGACCACCGATCCCGACGGTCGCGGGACGGTCGGGTGCAGCTCGGGCAGCTCGGCCGCCTTCACGATGGGCTGGTTTCATCCGGAGCTGTTTCGCCGGATCGTGACGTACTCGGGGACCTTCGTGGCGCAGCAGAACGACTCCGCGCCCGAGCAGGCGATGTACCCGCTCGGCGCGTGGGACTATCACTCGGTCCTGAATCTCGTCGGGACGACGACCCCCGCGAAGCCGCTGCGGGTCTTCATCAACGCGAATCAAAACGACAACGGCGCGGGGACGGGCGACGCCAATCATCACGACTGGTTGCTCGCCAATCAGAGGATGGCCGCCGCTTTCAAGGCCCAGAACTACCACTATCGGTTCGTCGAAGGGCTGGGCGCCGGCCACTGCGCTGGGCAAGTTCAGGACACCACCTTGCCGGACACGTTGCTGTGGGTCTGGCAGGGATATCCGCTGAACTACTAGTAGTCGATACCAGTAGAGAGGTCGCTTCTTTCACTCCTGCGGGTGGACGGGGACCCATGCCGGCGGGGGCGGTCGCGTTCGGATGGCTCTCGGGCGTCGCCTGGCAACCGGCCGCGGACGGCCGGAGCGGCTCCTTACGCCCCGCCGACCTGGTTCCCCGCCCACCCGCCGCGATGGGCCTACGTTCGTTCCCCTCCGACCGCTCCTGACAGAAACGGTCGAAGGCGAGGACCAAATGATCGCGGGGTGAGGCCGAGTGGAACGGGACGCGGCAAAGCCGCGTCGCCCAGGCGAGTCCGGACCGCCGCAGGCGTCAGGGCGCCGCCTTCGCGTTTCCCAGGATGAATATGTAGTCCTGGTAGTCCCCGTTTCCGGCCTCCTCGACCGCCAGGAGGAAGCTGTTCGGGACGGCGGTCCCGGTCGCGTCCTTGAGTGGGTAGACCTTCGTGCGGTGGGTGTTGGCCGGGGAGTTGGGGGCATCCTCGGAATAGTCGTAGTCGCCATTCGTCGCGGTTCCGCCGGTGTCGTACTTCTGGCTCGCCTGATCCGTATAGGTCCAGATCCCGAAGGTCGTGGTCCCGGGATCGAAGGATTGCATCCCGGTGTTCGGCGGCAGGACCATGCGCGCGGCTTCCGAGTTCTGCATGTTCCCCGCCAGCGTGTCCATCGTCCCCACCTGGGTGCGCATCGTTGGGCTGCCCTTCGCATACCAACCGTACGGCATGGGACCCTTGGGGGAGAATCGCGCCACCGAGGTCAAGGTGACGTTGCCGTTTCCTGCCTTCACGAACAGGGGAGCCGCGATCTCGTCGGTGCCCGCCTCGATCCCCTTCGGCAGCTTGGAGGCGTCGCTCGGGGAGATTGGGTTGGCGTTGTTTTGCGCCGCGCCGACGTTCAACTTGTAGCCGAGCGCCACCAGGATCTGCCCCAGCGTGCATTCGTGGGTCGCCGAGGTCAGGATGATGCTGTAGAGGTTCGCTTGCGCCGAGTCGGCGCCCGCCGTCGCGGTGAGCGTCGCGATCCCGGCTGTGGCGCCGCTATTTTGAGCCGGAGCCGCCCCCAGCGTGTTCGAGGCCGTAATAGCCTGGATGGTGACGGGGAGCTTCGCGCCCGCCGCGAGCATCATCGGCAACGTTGGTGCGGCGTTGATCTGGAAATCCGCCTTGCCCGCTCCTCCGAGCGCCAGCGCCGTGATCATCAGAGGTCCCGCGCTGGTGTTGTGAACCTGAACTATCTCGGTCAGCGCGGGCGTGTTGGTGTCTCGAACGCCCGTCTGGATCACCCCGTTTGGCCACGTGGTCTCGATCGTCAGGGCGCCCGCCGGAGTGGTTCCGCCCGTCCCGGTAGTCCCGGTGGACCCGCCGCCGCTGTGGCCACCCGCCGGTGTGCCGCCTGAGCCGACGCTGCCCGCCACGCCAGTATTCCCGGCGCCGCCCGCGCCCCCGGTCGGGACTCCTCCGGTTCCCGGGGCCGTCCCGCCCGTAGCGGTCTCGCCCCCGGTGCCCGGACTGCTGCTCCCACCGGAGCCGGTCGCGCCGCCGCTCTGGGTGGCTCCGCCACTGCTCGCTGGGGTTCCGCCCGAGCCGGTAGCGCCGCCCGAGGCTGTCTTGCCTCCCGTGCTGGTTCCACCTCCCGTTCCGGGCCCGGTGGCTCCGCCCGTGCCGCCGGTCGAGGAGGCGGATGAACACGCCACGAACGAAGCGGCGCCCGTCAGGAGGCAGGAAGCGAGGAACGCGCACTTGGTGAGGGAGAACCGAACCGGCATGGGGAAACCTCCGTCGGATATAACGTTCGGAATTGGGGACCGGGAAACAGGATATACCGAAGCAGTCCTTTTACTACGCTGGGCGCGCCCGGTCCTCGAGAAGGTCCTAACGCCCTCGACGCAAGCACCGGTCACGGGGCGGGCCGTCATGGTGACCGAGCGCACCGTGCGCCGTAGAATGAATTGCGGCTGGCGGGAACGTCGCCGTCGCGCGCCGCGGAGAACAGGTTCCGCGCGTCGGCGGCGAAGGAGCCGCCGCGCACCACGCGGTAGGAGACGTCCGTCAAGTAGACACAATCCGTGCACGGCTCGACGTAGTTTCCGTACCAATCCAGGTTCCATTCGCCCAGGTTTCCGGCGAGGTCCAGCTGGCCCCATCGTCCCGCGCCCAGGATGGCCGTCCCGACTGGGGCCAGGTTGACGGTTCCCGCGCAGCCTGACGATCCCGGAGGGTACTGGCACCCCGTGATCGCATAGAGGCTGGCCGTTCCTGGCGCGACGGAGCCCCAGGGATACTCCCGCTCCTCGTTACCCCCCGCTGCCGCGAGCTCCCACTCCGCCTCGCTGGGCAAGAACCCGCCGTCCCAGATACAGAACGCATAGGCGTCGTACCAGCTGATGCAGTTGATGGGCAATGATTCGTGCGATGCCGGCACGTCCGTCCAGGTGTGGAAGACTGGCTCGCAAGCGAGGATGCTCTGCCAGTCGGCAACGGTCGAGCGCAGGTTCAGGGTGTCCCCGACCTGCCAGCCCGGTTCATGAGCGGCGCCGCTCGAATCCACCAACCCCTCGCCGCCGTTGAGGTGGGCATGTATGCCGGACCCAGGCGCGGGGACCCATCCGGCGGCGGTCGCCTCAACGAAGCGCCTGAACCGGCCCACCGTGATCAGGTACTTGTCCAGTCGGTACGGGCTGACGGTCGCGACATCCGCCTCCGCAGTCGGGCCCGTCCCGTCGTTCATGTAGGACCGGTGATAGGTGCCCCCTGGAACGGACAGGCTCGCACAGCAACTCTCTCCCCCATTCGGTCCGCAGTCGGTCGTCCCAGGGGCGACGACGGCGCAGCTCGGGGGAGGGGGTGCCGCGGCATCGTCGCACGCGACACCTGGGCAGACCTCGGAGCTATCGCCGGGCACCGGGTCCGTGGCCGCTGCGTCGTGGCCATCTGCACCGCCAACATCGGAGGCGTCCGGGCGAGAGCCTGACGAGGCCCCGCAGGCGAAGAGCCAGAGGCTCGCCACGACGATCGCCCCCGGCCACCCGAGGTCCAATGCCCGAGGCCCGAGGCCGCTTGAATCGGTTGGGCGGCGCCAGCAAGATCGCTGTGTCGGTCTATGTGTGATCACCTCCGACAGCCTCCGCAGGCATGTCGTCCCGTCCGGATCGACTCGCGCAAACGTTGAAAGGCATCCACTCGGTCTCCTGCGCTATTCATAATGCGGACAGTTGCACAATCAAACGTCTGCGTGCCGGAAATTGTCCCCTGACGAGGCCGACCGGTGGGTCGGTGCAACCGACCGTTCTCCCCCCTGCTCCCTGAGGTCGATATGATGAAGCGAGATCTCCGATATTCGCGTCGCCGCTTTCTCAAGTCCGTCGGCGCAGGCGCGGCGTTGTTGCCGCTGTTGCAGTCGGACCGCAGCGATGCGGCCTGCCTCGTCACCGGCATCAAGCGAATGTATATCGTGGCCTGGACGAACGGGATGTTGAGCAGCATCAACCAGTGGGCCACCGCCGGGGCAGATCCGAGCTCGTGGACCCTGGGGACGATGGGCTTCCAGGATTCGCTGAAGCCGTACATGAGCGACCTCCTCTTGCTCAATGGCGTCGACTACAAATTCATCAAGGACATGCCCGGTTCGGGCGAGCGCACGGGTCACGCGGTGTTCCCCGGCATGCTCACGGGCGCCTATTATCAGACCCTCTCCTCGGGAACCAGCTCCGACCTCGCGGGCGGCCCTTCGGTTGATCAGTACATCGGATCCAACCTGGTGAACGGCGGCTACAAGGGCATTGCCAGCATCAACCAGGCGGCGTACGTCGTCAGCACCGGTCACCTCTCCTGGAAGGCCTCGGGCCAGGTGGTGCTTCCGAACCCCGATCCCGCCAGCGTGTTCAACCTCTACTTCAAGGGAGCGATGCCGGCTCCGAACCCAATGCCGACGGCGGACGCAGGGGCGCCGCCTCCCGTCGACAACACGAACGCGATCAAGAAGAGCATCCTGGACTCCGTCGTCAACGACCTGAATCGGTTCTCGAGCATCGTCGGTACCGCGGACAAGGCCAGCATCGATCAACACCTCACCGCCGTCAGAAACATCGAGACGCGCCTCGCGAACATGCAGATGGCAGGGGGCGGTTCGGACGCGGGTGTCTCCACGTCGACGGGGAACGCGGCCTGCACCTTCCCGAGCGTGACCGCCGAGCCCACACCGGTCAACGCCACGGCTAACGTCCCAGCGATTGCGAAATTGCACATGGACATCGGGGTGGCCGCCTTCGCCGCGGATTTGACCCGCGTCGCGGTCTTGCAAATCGGCGATCAGGGCTCGGCGAACCTGATCTTGACGTGGCTTGGATTCAAATCGGGCGGGCCGCTTGCCTCGGACAACAACACCGGCGACACGAATGGGTTTCACGCCATCGCGCACGAGAACACCATGCGCAAGGTGACTTGCGATACCTGGTTCCAGAGCCAGCTGGCGTACCTGATCGGTCAGATGAAGGGCATCACGGACGCGAACAACAAATCGATGCTCGACAGCAGCGTCATCGTCGGCATGAACAGCATGCGCACGGGCACCCACGAGACGACAGGTGTACCGGTGGTGATGGCGGGGAGCTGCGGCGGCTACTTCAAGACGGGCCGAAGTCTCGCGCTCCCGGCCGGGACGCCGAACAACGGTTTGCTGGTGGCGCTCTGCAACGCCATGGGAACCCCGACGACGACCTTCGGTCAGGCGAGCTACGGCGGCGAGTTGGCCGTCCTGAGGGGTCCCTGAGATGTTCAAAGCGACGACAACGAGAGCGAACGGGAGAACACCGATGAAAGCACGTGACGTGTGGCGGTCATCCTTCGTGATCGCGAGTCTGCTTTCGGCAGGCACCTTCGCGTCCTGCACGGCCTCCACCAGCTCGGTGGGCGGCTCCGGCGGCAACGGCCAGACAGCCTCCGGTGGTTCTGGCGGCGGCTCGAGCAACAATGGCAGCGGCGGGTCATCGTCGAACGGGACCGGGAACGGGTCCGGGAAGGCGAGCGGGGGCTCCGGGGCGGGGGCGGGACCGGGCTCGGGCACCGGCGGTGGAACGAGCACGACCGGCTCGGGCGGAACGGGCGGAGGAACCACCGCGGGCACGGGGGGCGCGCCGGGAACGGGCGGTGCTGTCGCTGTTGTCCCGATCGACGGCAGCAACCCGCCCGCTGAGGGCGCCGGCACGATGGTCATGCGGCGTCTGACCTACCGCGAATACGACCACATGCTGAACGAGCTGTTCGGTGACCTCACGGCGCCCGCCGAGACGGGTGACTGGTCGCCTGATGCGCAGAACCCGCAGTACTTCGTGGTTCCCTCCAGCGTCGCCGACCTCCAGGTCGACCTGTATGGCGCGACCGCGGACACCGTCGTCGATACGGCCCTCAGCGCGGTGACCGCCGGCAAGACCGCCGGCAAGTTCGCGATTCCGTGCAAGACCGCGCCGACCACCACGGCGGCGGAGACCACCTGCGCGACCCAGTTCATCACCACGTTTGGTCTGCCGGTGTACCGGCGGCCCGTGTCGGCCGCCGAGCAGACCGACCTGCTCGCGGTCTTCAGCAAGGTCCGGGCGCTCGGCCTCAGCTTCAACGCCTCCCTGGGCGCGATCGCGAAGGCCATGATTCAATCGCCGAACTTCCTCTACCACTGGGAGATCGGTCCGACGAAGCCAGTGGTCGGCTCCGATGGTCTGGCGCCGCTGACCCAGTGGCAGATCGCTTCCCGGCTCGCTTCGGCGCTCTGGGAGACCATGCCGGACGATACGTTGTTGCAGGCGGCCCAGGCCGGGCAGTTGAACACCCCGGCGGCTGTGTCGACACAGGTCACGAGGATGCTGGCCGACGCGCGCGCGGCCAACGGCCTGTTCACGTTTCACGAGCAGTGGCTGTTCAACTTCGGAAGCCAGGGGCGCGATCTGACGAGCCCCCTCAACAGGGCCAACACGAAGTTCACCGCGGGTGCTGCGGGCGCCCTCCCGACGGAGTTCGCGCAGTTCATCGCGTCCGTCTACGGTTCCGGCGACGGAACGCTCCAGACGCTCTTCACGGCGCCTTACGCGTTCGTCAACGCGGACCTGGCCGCCATTTATGGAGTCACACCGCCGGCCAGCGGATTCGCGAAGGTCAACCTCGACCCGGCCCAGCGCGCGGGAATTCTCACCCAGACAGCCTTCCTGGCCACGATGGGCAACGACGCCGGCCGAGACAATCCGGTGTATCGCGGCATCACCATCTACTTGAAGGTGCTGTGCGGGCAGGTGATGGACCCGCCGCCGAACGTGCCGCCGGTCCAGTTCATCATGAATGGGACCACCCGGCAGTCGTACGACAAACACGGTTCCTCGGATTGCGCGAAGAGCTGCCACGGCCTGTTCGATCCCCCTGGATTCGCGTTCGAGAACTACGATGGTATCGGCGCATATCGAACGACGGAGGCTACCCTGCCGGTGGACTCGACGGGCACCTTCCAGACGCCGGGCAATACCACCATCACCTTCAAGAACGCGGTGGACCTGGTCACCCAGCTCGCGCAGAGCAAGGAGACACAGACCTGCGTCGATCGGCAGTGGACGCGCTATTTGCTCGGCCGTGGCGAGACCGCCGCGGAGTCCGGCTCGATGAGCTTGGCGTTCCAGAAGGCAGCAGCCACGAACGGGTTCTCGCTGCGCGACATGCTGGCGACGCTCCTGACGTCCAAGGCGTTCATGTACCGCCAGCCGTCGCCGGGCGAGGCGCTCTAGGGCTGGCATGACGGCCAGCCCCAAGTCGTAAGGTCGAATGGATTTGGCCTGGTTCTCCGGGTCGGCTGGTCGATCGCCCCTCGGTGGCAGCCCTGCCGGCACCCTGGGCTGGCTAGCTTTCGCGATGACGGCGCTTGGTGCGGCCGTCGGGTGTCGCGGGGGAGCCGCTCCGTCGGCGGCTCAGCCTCCTGTGCCGGCCGCGACAGCGGCGGCGCAGGGTGGCGGCGTCGGTACGGCGAGCGCCCCTGCTGCTCCGGCTCCCTCGGTCGCCGCCGCCGGGCCGGCGCGGACCTTCCCGCCGGCGGAGCCGTGGGCGCGGTGGCCGATGCCGAACTCCGCCCTGCCAGGGCTGCCGAACCCGCACAAGTACGACACGAACGTGCAGGGCGTGGCGCTCGATCGGGTGACAGGGTTGATGTGGGAGCGAAGTCCGCCCCAGAAGTTCTTGACGTTCGAGGACGCGCAACGGAAGTGCGACGACCTGACGCTGGCGGGGCACGACGACTGGCGGCTTCCGTCGCGCATCGAGCTCGTCTCGATCCTGGACCTGACGCACATCCAGCCCTCGATCGATTCCGCCATCTTCCCGAACACCCAGAACGATTGGTATTGGACCTCTTCGGTGGCGGCGGCCAATCCGGCGGCGGCCTGGTACGTCTACTTTTATTTCGGGTATCCCAAGACGGACGACAAGACAAACCAGTTCTCCGTCCGCTGCGTCCGCGGGACCCGTCCGGCGCCGGCGACCACGGCACACTACGAGATCAAGGCGGACGAGGTTCGTGACGTCGCGACCGGGCTCCTCTGGCAACGGAAGCCTCCCGCGAAGCCGTTGCAATTCGAAGCCGCCGGCGCCTACTGCGGGAGCCTCAAGCTGGGCGGGAAGAAGGGCTGGCGCATCCCGACGTTGCCCGAGTTGCTGACGCTCATCGATGAGCGTGCGCTGACGTCGCCGATGGTGGATCGAGCGGCGTTCCCGGAGACTCCAGGCGAGCCGTTTTGGTCCTCGTCCAAATTTGGCAACGGTCCCGACCGCGCCTGGTATGTCCGATTCGACCAGGGGACGGGCCTTTACGGACGTATCATCGAGCCGTTCCTCGTACGCTGTGTTCGATAGGGAGCTCTCATGGTTCTGCGCACGCTGACAATCGCGACGGTGGCCTTGCTGGCGGCGCTGGCGCCACGGGCGGCGCTGGCGCGGAAGAACGGAATCGTGGCGTTCAGCTGCGATGGGTGCCACACGGGCGGAAAACCCGCCACGGTCGGATTGACCGCCAGCCCGGACAACCCATCGCTCGGGCAGATGGTCACCTTGACCATCACGGTGTCGCAGACCAACGGGCCGGTGGCTGGCTTCTATATCTCCACCATGCCTCAGGTCGGGACCTTCAAGACCATCACGCCTGGAACCCAGGTCACCGGCACCGGCAGCGGCGTCACGCACAGCGCGCCCATCAATGGAGGCTCGGGGGGCGTCACGACCATTCAAGTCGGTTGGTCGTCGAGCACGCCTGTCGGCGCGAATTTCATCCTGTACGCGCTTTCGGCGAACAATGACGGGACCTCGAAGGGCGACGCCGGAGGGTCGGCGGTCCTCTCGCTGACCTCGGGCTGCAGCGGGACCTCTTACTACCTCGACCAGGACGCCGACGGATACGGAACGTCCGACCCGGGCTATCAGGTCATAAAGGATTGCTCCATGCCTGTGGGTTACGCGCCCATCAATGGTGATTGCGACGACTTCACGGCGACCGTTCACCCCGGCGCGCCCGAGATCTGCGACGGCAAGGACAACAACTGCGACGGTAAGATCGACGAGAACCTCGGCAGCCAGATGTTTTGCCAGGACAAGGACGGCGACGGCCACGGTGTCCCCGGAGCAATGATGGTCATGGGGTGCACGCCGGGAAGCGGATACGGCGATTGCGGGGGGGATTGCAACGACAACGATCCCACCATTCACCCGGGGGCGATGGAGATTTGCGACGGCAAGGACAACAACTGCGATGGGCGCGTGGACGAGGGCGCGAAGGTCACGTGCGGCGTCGGCTGGTGTCGCCGCAACGCCGTGGGTTGCACGGCCCAGTGCACGCCGGGCGCTCCGAACGTCGAGACCTGCAACCTGTTCGACGATGACTGTGACGGCGTGGTCGACAACGGCACCGACCTCGAGCTCTGCGGCGCCGCCGGCCTGAAGTGCGTCGAGGGCGTGTGCGTCGACTCGAGCACCGTGGTCAGCAGCGGAGGCGTGTCGGGCACGGGCAGCGGCGGCACCTCGGGCGCGGGCAGCGGGGGCGCCGCCGGTCCCGGCAGCGGCGGCGTGATGGGCAGGGCCACCGGTGGCACCAGCGCCACGGGGAGCGGGGGCGCCGCGCACCCTGCCACCGGAGGCGCCACGAATCCAGGTGTCGGCTCGGGCGGGACGTCGGATGGGGCGGGCGGCTCGGCCGTGAAGCCCCCTGGGGCGCAAGGTGGATGCGACGTGGCGGCGGCCTCGTCGGCGGCCTCGTCGGCACGATCGGCTGCCGATCGCCTGGGCCTGGCGCTCGGTCTTGCGGGGTTGCTCCTCGCCAGGCGCAGGACCTGTCTCCGCGCGCGCCGCGGCACGCCGACCTCGTAAGGCCCAGGGGAAAGCGTCCGGGCCGACCCTTCAGGCCCCCGACGTCTCGACAAAGTCCAGGACAGCAACGAGCGGAATGGCCACCGTGTCGGTGTCGAGCTCGAGCGCTTCGGTCAGCTCCATGAAGGCCTTCTCGATGACATGGGTCTCGAGGACGAGCGGGAGATCCTCCCGCGTGGGGAGAAAGCCGGCACCGCCGGTCGCGTCCAGATACGCGCGCAGAAATGCGCTCGAGACGAAGCGATGCCACGCCTCCGCCCAGGGTGACACCAGCTCGCGATCGACCTCCCGGACGACGGTCCCGTCGAGGAGCGTCGTGATCGCGGCGTAGTGGAAAGATCGGACCATGCCCGCGACGTCGCGAAGGGCGGAGTGTTTGCGCCGCCTCTCCGCCAGCAGCTCGCCGGGGGGGCCCTCGAAGTCGATGATGACGAAGTCCTTCCCGGTGTTGAGGAGCTGATCGAGGTGGAAGTCGCCGTGGATCCGAATGCGCAGCCCCGTGAGACCTTGCCTGAGCAGCGGCTCCAGGGCCTTCAGCGCACGTTCGGGCTGCAACGCCAGCGCCCGCGCCCGGTCGAGCAGGCTTGGTGGAACCCGCGCGAGGCGATCGCGCAGCAAGCGAAGCGCCTTCCCCACCAAGTTGCGCATCGTTTGATACTTGGAACGACGATCAGCCGATGTGTACGGCTCCGGGCGAAAGGATGGGTCTCGTTCGTCTGACGCCAAGACGAGGTGGAGATCCGCGGTGCGCCGGCCGAGCAACGCCGCCGTCTCGAGGTACGCGCCGATCATCTCGGCGACCGCCGGCGGCACCTCGCTCAGGGCCACGTCGGGGAGGCGGCGCGGGATCCCCACGGGCGGCGGTGTCTCGCGGGTGCGGGTGAGGACCCTCTCGAAGCTGCGCCGCAGGCTCTCGCGGGCGTGGGTCCAGGCCGTCCCCACGTTCGGTACGAGCGCCTGCAGCACCGCCAGCGTCGAGGGCTCTCCTCGGCCTTGGCGGAGCTCGAGGGCGCCAACCACTTGCGCGGTCAGCGTCGGCGCGTGGGCGTTCAGAAAGCGCGGCAGCTCGAGCTCGGGGCTCGTGCCGATCTCGACCCGGCGGAAGATCTTGAGGAGATAGCGGTCGCCGAATCTGACCGCCGCGGCAGAATGATGAGCGCCGATGTTGACCGGCTCCGTCTCGGGCGGCTCGATCGGCGCGAACGGGGTGGCTTCGACCACTCCGTTCGCCGACCTCGAAACCTGGTGCTGGGCGAAGGCGTCGAGCAGACGGCGGGCGGCAGGGCCGTCCTCGCTCGCATCGACGAGCTGGACCTCTCCCGGACCGATGCGGACGGTGGCGAGGGTCGCCGCGGCCGAGACGGGACGGGCATCGGTCACGACCGCGAGCGGGATCATGAGCCGTTCGGGCTCGCCGCCCGGATCCTCGGTCCGCAAGATCAGGAGGTGAATCCCCGATATTTCCAGGACGGTCTCGATGCGGACACCGGACAGCCCGCCAGGCCTCTGCGCACACCCTGGCCGCGTGGATAGAAACGCGGGTAGGACCTCTTCGAGCGCACCGCGATCCTGTCCGCGAAACAGGCTCTCGAGGCTGGCCGCGTCGACGACGGGGGTGCGATGGCTGGGGGCGGCCTCGCCTGCTCGATCCACGGCCGCCGCCTCGAGAGAAAACCAGTAGAAGGCGTGGCCCCCCAGGGTGAGCAGATAGGGGAGCTCGCCGATGACCGGGAACTCCGTGAGCCCCATCAGCTCGAGGGGGGCGATACCCTTCCACTTCAACAGGTCGAGCTCGACGAACTGAACGAACCGGGACAGGTTGGCGACCACCAGGACGACCTCGTCGCCGAGTTGGCGAACGAACGCGAGGACGCGGTGATTCGAAGGCGTCAAGAACTCGATCGAGCCGCGGCCGAAAGCGCGATACTGCCGGCGCAACGCCAGCAGCCGCTTCGTCCACCACAGCAAGGAATTCGGGTTGTTCTGTTGGGCCTCCACGTTGACGGACTCGTAGTGATACTCGGGGTCGATCGTGACCGGCAAGATGAGGCGTTGGGGATTCGCGCGCGAGAAGCCGGCGTTGCGATCTGCGCTCCACTGCATGGGGGTCCGGACGCCGTCGCGGTCACCGAGGAAGACGTTGTCGCCCATCCCGATCTCGTCGCCATAGTAGAGGACAGGGGTGCCGGGCAGCGAGAACAGCAGACCGTCGAGGATCTCGATCTTGCGGCGATCGTTCCCGACGAGCGGGGCGAGCCGCCGCCTGATCCCGAGGTTGATGCGCATCTCCGCGTCGTTCGCGTAGGCGCGGTACATGTAGTCTCGTTCCTCGTCGGTGACCGTCTCGAGCGTCAGCTCGTCGTGGTTGCGCAAGAACAGCGCCCACTGGCAGTTCGTCGGGATCTGCGGCGTCTGCGCCAGGATGTCGATGATCGGGAAGCGGTCCTCCATGTGCAGGGACATGAACATCCGCGGCATGATCGGAAAATGGAAGTTCATCTGGCACTCGTCGCCCGCCCCGAAATAGGCGGCGGCATCCTCGGGCCACTGATTGGCCTCGGCGAGCAACATGCGATCCTGAAACTTGGCGTCGATGCGCGCGCGCAGGGCTCTGAGAAAGGCGTGGGTCGCCGGTAGGTTCTCGCAGCTCGTTCCCTCGGCTTCGTAGAGGTAGGGAACGGCGTCGAGTCGTAGCCCGTCGACCCCCTTCGCGAGCCAGAAGTCGACCGCCGAGAACAGCGCCTCGTGCACCGCCGGGTTCTCGAAGTTCAGATCGGGTTGGTGCGCGTAGAACCGGTGCCAGTAGTAGGCGCGAGCCGCGGCATCCCAGGACCAGTTCGACGGCTCGAAGTCCTTGAAGATGATGCGAGCGTCACGATAGCGATCGGGGTCATCGGTCCACACGTAGAACTCGCGTTCGGGGGAGCCGGCCGGCGCCTCGCGCGCACGCCTGAACCAGGGGTGCCGATCGGAGGTGTGGTTGAGCACGAGCTCTGTGATGACGCGAATTCGCCGGCGATGCGCCTCGCTCAGGAACGCCTCGAAGTCGGCGAGCGTTCCGCAGTCGGGATGGACATCCAGATAGTCGGCGATGTCATAGCCGTCGTCGCGCAACGGCGACGGGTAAAACGGCAGCAGCCACACCGCGGTCACGCCGAGATCCTGAAGGTAGTCGAGCTTCGCCGTGGCCCCCCGGAAGTCACCGATGCCGTCGCCGTTGCTATCCAGAAACGAGCGCACCCGAAGCTCGTAGATGACCGCGTCCCGGTACCACGACGGGTTGTTCGCGAGGCGCTCCTCACGCCACGGCGGCCGGGTCCGCAAACGCTTCATCCGTCGCCCCGGCCGCGCGTCGGCTCGCGTCCCATGTCACACACCCCGCAAACCTAACCACGATCGCTGGCGGGGGAAGGTCCCCCAGGGCGCCTTTCAGCGCCCGAAGAGCCGCGGGGCCCACTCCACCGCGAGATAGAGCGGCGCGAACATCAGGAGCGCTCCCGTGGCGATGGCCACGGCGAACACCGACCCGCGGTAGAGCAGGTACGAGGTGTGATACCCCATGGCTCGCCAGGCGTTGACGTGCGTGCGGAACAGGATGTCGTCGAGCGCGGTGCCGCGCGAGGCGTGGAGGAACAGCACCACGAACCCCGCGATCGGGTACAGGTGGACGATCTCCGGCCAGCCGAAGACCAGGATGAAGTTGCCGAAGATCAGCGCCAGGGCCAGCGACGTGAGCCGGCTGAAGACCCCGAGCAGCAACAACAGCCCGAAGGTCATCTCGCCGAGCGCCGTGGTGAATGACCATGACTCGCGGGTCAGCCACGGGAAGACGCTCTGCGGGCCCGTGACGAGGTGGGGGTAGTTGTCGCCGACGCCGATGAACAGCTCAGCGTCGTAGATCTTGTTGACCAGACCGAGCAGGAAGAACCCCACCCCCAGCCCCAGACGAATCCCGACCATCTGCCGCTCGTTGAGGGCGATCCCTCGACGAGAGAACAGGTAGAAGAAGGCGCTGGCCAACACGGGGATGGCATCCACCGCCGCGAGGCCGTAGCCCGCGCAGAGTCCCGTGAAGATCGCCACGAAGGCCACCCCCAGGGCCACCGGGAAGAGGCCGGACAGGATCCACAGCGCGACCACCACCTCCGCAATGCGCAGCGGAAGGGCCACCGCGCCCTCGACGGGGAAGCTCGGCATGACCAACCAGCCCTTGGCCGCCCCCAGCAACAACACCAACCCGGGCAGGCGCGCGAACACGAACACCGCGATGCGCTCTGCGCTGCCCAGCCAGGCCCCGGCGACGTATCCGTCCAGCAGGAAGCGTATCACCGAGGCAAGCGGTCGCCGGGCCGGCCTTGGCTTCTCCGTTTCGACCTTGCGCTCGACGGACGTCGGCGTCAGGCGGTCGAGCAGCACCACCCCACCCAGGTACCAGAGACCGACGATGACGGCGACCGCTGCGGCCGCCAGCAGCGACAGGCGCAGCACCTCGCCGCTCATGGATTGGAAGTAGCCGCGGTTGAAGGGCTTGAAGTCGTGCTTCACCCAGCGTTCGTGGGCGAGCGCCTGCGCGGGCGCCAGCAGCCCACCCGCCACGAGGACGACGAGGCCCCTCGTCCTCGACGAGGGCGCACTACGACGCGGGGTCTTGCGCGGGCGCATCCGCGACCTCTCCTTCGATGTGTTTGACGTCGTCGGTCGTGAGCCTGAAGACCCGGAGCGCATCGGCCAAGAAGTCCATCTCTCGCTGGTGAAGCGTGCCGTCGATCCGCGCCAGCGTGTAGAGAGCGCGATAGAACTCCCGACGCGCCTCGAGCGGCACATAGCGCTTCAGGAACATGTCATCGATGACCAGTCGGCGACGTAGCTCCTGCTCGATGCGCGCGTCAGCCTCGCCTCCGGAGGTCATGCCCGTCATCTCCTCCAGCAGATCGTGGAGGAACCGCCGCTCCGCGGAGGCGACGGCGCCGTCGCAAGCGGCCAGGTGCACGAGCCAGTTGAACAGCATGTCATTCCGGATCGACGAGAACGTGTCGATGGCGAGCAGGCTCATCCGGCGCAGGTGAGTCTTGGGGCGGCGGCCGCGGGGGACATCCAGTCCGAGCGATCGTCGCAGCAGCACCGTGCCACCCGCAGACCGGACTTCGAAGTCGACCGTCCACACCACCAGCATTCGCCGCGAGCCCTCCGCGGTCGAACGTGGGCTGTTCTCGCCCACCAGTCCTGTCTTCAGCGCGTAGTCTGGCAACGTCAACGACACCGCGTAGTCGTTCGCGCCGTTCGTCGCCGCGGGCATGGCCAGGCTGCTGGCGTAAAGCTCGTGGCTGCGGTGGTCGAACATGGTGCAGGTCAGGCGGGCGATCACTGTGATGGACCGGGATGACCGGGGCACCACGTGCGCCCGCGCCTCGATCGACTGTCCCGGCCGCGCCGTCTTCACGCTGAGGGAAAAATTCGCCGCCTCGAGGGTCGTCAACCGTCGCGCGAGCCTGAGCGCTGCCTGAAGGCTACCCCACACGAGCGTGAGGGGGATCAGGCAAAGCGCCAGGCCGAAGAGATAGACCGCCAAGGTACAAAGATGTCGCCGGACCGGCGCTCGAAGTCAAGCGAACGGGCCCGCCAGCCCTCGAGCTTGCCCGGTTCAGCGCCAGGCGTTCGACCGTCTCGTCAGCGCTTGGCGCCGGCGGCGATCCAGGATTTCAGCGTGGCGATCTGCGCGGCGGTCAGCGGCACAGCGGGCAGGACCTCGAACTTCGCTGGCATGTGCGCGCCCTCGCATGGGGTGGCGGCGGTGACCTTCTGGATGATGTAGCTCGCGTTCGGATCGCCCGCCACTACACGCGTGCCGCCGCACGCCTCATCCGCGGGATGTCCCACCAGCGCGTCATAGGCATCGTTCATCGTCAGCGACAGCTGAGGGTACGAGGGAAGGCCCAACTTCGTGGCGTCGTGACAATTCACGCACCGATCTTGAAAGATGGCGAGCACGTCGGCGAACGACGCGCCCGACCCGCTGCCGCCCCCGCCGCCGCTGTTGCCCCCAGAGCCCTTCATGCCGGCCGAGCCCGCCGCGCCACCCGAGCCTTGCGCGCCGCCTGAGCCGCGTCGCCCGCCAGCACCCCTGCCGCCGGTGGAGGTGGACGTGCCGCCCGAACCATTGCTGCCCCCTGAGCCTTGCGCGCCCCCCGTGCCGCGGTCACCGCCCGACCCGGGCGCGCCGCCGGAGCTCGTGGCTCCCCCCGAACCGAGCGCACCACCGGAGCTCGTGGTTCCTCCCGAGCCTTGGTTGCCGCCCGAGGCCGTGACGCCTCCCGACCCGCTGTTTCCCCCGCTGCCCTTGACGCCGCCTGAGCCAAGCGTGCCGCCCGTGCCCACTCGCCCACCGGTTCCGCTGCCACCGCCCGAGCCACCGGCGTCGAATCCGTTGCTGTCGGCGGACCCTGAAGAGCAGGCCAACAGGCCCAGCGAAAGCCCGACCGCGAGGAGGTTCGAGGAGCAACGAAGACCTGAATTCATGGGAAGCCGACGCAAGTGATCGCGATGGAGATTCATCGAGGCTGCGTGAAGGCAAATGTCGGACCAGGCACGCGCGCGCGGCCTTCATGCGGATTCGCACTCTGATTTTCGTGGGGGCCGCCGGAGGGACGGGTCGGGGCGCCTCGAATTTTCGAGGGGGCAACGGCGGGCAGCGGGCACCGGCGAGCGCCCACGGCACCGCGCGAGGAGCCCGTCAGGGCGCCGCCGGGACGTGGGCTCGGCCGAGCAGCCGCTCCAACGCCAGCTCCAGTGCGTCCCCGAATGCGTGCCGCGAGAAACGCGCGGCGCGCTTCCTTCCCGCCAGCCCCAAACGCGCGCAAAGCGCGGGGCAGTTGCCGAGCGAGGCGAGCGCCTCGGCGAAGGCGTCCGCGGTGGGCTCGCGCAAGAATCCCGTTTCGCCGTCGACGACGGTTTCCAGCGGGCCGGCATTGGCGACCGCGACGACCGGTCGTCCGGCGGCCATCGCCTCGACAGGGACAATCCCGAAGTGCTCGTCGGGCGTGGGGTGAACCACGCAGAGGCAACGCTCGAGCAGCGCCATGCGCTCCATCTCCGACGGGGATGGGTGCAGGGCCACCTTGTCCTCGAGCGCCAGCCGTCGCACCAGCGCTGCGATGGCTTCCGCGGTCTCGCGGTCTTCGCGCCGGCTCACGTCGAGTCCGCCCGCCAGCACCAAGGAGCTGCGCGCGAAGACCTCGGGCGCCGTGTGGCGCAGCCGCGCGAAGGCGTTGACGGCCAGCGCTTGATTCTTTCGAGGATCGAACCGGCCCACGACCAGGAAGATTGATTCATCGCCCCGCAGCGCGGGAACGGCGGCGTATGAGTTGGTCGGAACCCCGGGGTAGATCACCTCCGTCACGTCGACACCGAACGCGGCGACGGCGCCCGCGGTGAAGCGGCTGTTCGCGAGCACGAGGTCCGCGGCCCGCATCGCAGGCCCCTCCAGGCGATCGAAGGGCAGTCGGTAGTAGCGGTACCAACCACGCCGCCGGGGCGCCAGCAGCTGGTCGGGGTAGTGGCAGTAGTAGACGAGCTTTGCGCGCGTGCCCCGGCGGGCGCGCAACCATCGCAGAAGGGGAATCGCGTACGGCGCGATGTCCGACACGATCACGTCGAAGGGATGGCCGTTCGCCACCATCGCGCAGGCCGTCCAGCACATGCGCACGATCGCGCAAGGGGCCTGCAAGCGGCCTCCCAGCGTGGCGGGGATGAAGCCGCCCTTCACCCGAACGTTCAGGCGGCCGTCGGTCGTTTCAGGAAAAGCCCGCCCCGGATCGTGCTCCGCCGTGAAGATGGTCACGTCGTGGCCGCGGGCCTGAAGCTCGAGCGCTGCATCCACCACCAGCCGCTCGGCGCCACCGATTCCGAGGACCGGGTGCAGGAAGGCGATCCGGAGGCGGCGCCGCTCCGTGAGTTGGTCGTTCGAGGCGCGGCCGCTTCGTGCCTTCGTGGGGAGCATCTCGCCGCGATCAGGGCTGGGGCGTGGGGGGGTCGAGCTTGACCGCTCGCTCGCCGGAGCTGGTGCGCGCGCGCTTGCGCTTGCGCTTCGACGGCGGGCGGCGCAGGCGCTCTCGGATCGCGTTCACGATGAGCGCTGCGCCCAGCCAGGCCGTCAACACCGCGAATGGCGTCGAGACGATCCGGGGCCAGAGCACCGTGATCGCGGTCAAGGCAAGCAGGGCGCCCCCGAACGCCGCCATCAAGCTGCTCTGAGCGAATCCCAGCGCGCGCCGTCGCGCGACGACATTTCCAACCGCGTGCGCGAAACGAACGGCACCGATGGCTCGTCCCGAGGCGCCACGTGGCCCTTTCTTCTCGGGCTCGCCGCGGGAGCCGGACTTTCGGTCGGGGACGACGCGACGGTTGGGGTTGATGACGATCTCGGTCGTGTTGTCGAGATCGGCGAGGTACATCGCCTCCATCTCGCGAGCGATGCCCTCATGCTCCAGGGCCACGTCGATCTCGTAGTTCGAGACGAAGCTGGCGATGTTCAGGTTCGACGAGCCCACGCGCGCCCACCTTCCATCGGCGACCGCGGTCTTCGCGTGCAACATCGAGCCGTTCCATTCGAAGACCCGCACGCCCGCCTCGAGAAGAGGACGGTAGCCTGCGCGCGAGAACGCCGCGACGAGGGGAAGATCGCTCGCGCTCGGAACCAGCAGCCTGACGTCGACGCTGTCGAGGGCCGCGGCGCACAAGGCCTGAACATAGGGTGCGAAGCCCACGAAGTAGGCGTCCGTCAGCCAGAGCGTTCGGCGGGCGGCGCTGGCGATGAGCTGGTCCAGGCGAAACAGCCCGGCTTTCTTGGGCGCGCCGGCCACCACGCGGACAGGTACGTCTCCGATCATCTGCAGCGACGCCGGATCGGACAGCTCCCCGTCGGGGAGCGGCGGGCCTGTCATGGCCCACACCTCGGCGAAGGCCCGCTCGACGTACGCGACCGCCGGACCGCGGATCTCGACGCCCGTGTCGCGCCAGGGTGGGGTCCCGCGCCCGGGATCGCCGAGCCAACGCTGGCTGGCGCACAGGCCGGTGACGAACGCGACCTCGCCGTCGATCGCGATGGTCTTGCGGTGATCGCGGGTCAGCCAGCCTAGGGGACTGTCCAGGCGGGGCGGGTTGAAGCCCCGGACGTCCACGCCAGCCTGCCGCAGACCACGCCAGTAACTCCGCGAGCCCCAGGCCCAGGACCCCAACCAGTCATGTACCAGCCGTACGGTGACGCCCGCCCGCGCTCGCTCCGACAGCGCCGCCGCCAGCTCGCGCCCAACGTCGTCGTTTTCGATGATGTAGTTCTCGAAGTAGACGCTCCGCTTGGCCGCCCGAATGGCGCCGAACCAGGCGGGGAAGTTGGCGGAGGCGTCCTTCAGCAAGCGGATCGCGTTTCCCCTCACGAGCGGCGCGCCCGAAGCGCGGTTGAAGGCTTGCTCGACCAGCTCGGAGGTCGCCAACTCCGCGGGGGCAATGGGCGGCCTATCGCGAGCCGGGGGTTTTGTTCTTGCCTGGGGCATGGCGGTACCCGCGAATCCTACCGTGCTGCGGGGCCAACCGCCGGCAAGTCTCGCCGGAAGGGGCCGTTGCAACGGTTCACCATCGCAAAAGCAACCCGGTAGCGGGCTGGATCCGGCTTGTGCCACCTCGCGTTAGGGACGTTTCCGGGCTTTGCTGCTGTGAATGTATTGAAAGATAGGTGATAATGCGCTTCGGCCCACTTCCAGATTCGAGCCGTATGAAGCGCCCCCCCGAGACACTTCGGGTGCCGAGGTCGAGTCGCCCAACCGACCGACGGGCATCCGTTTTCGCCGCCTTGGCGGTCGTGGCCAACCTCCGCGTGGCCTCGGCGCGGGCCGGGGCGGCGGATGAAGCCCCACCTCCAAAGTCATTTCACGGACCCGAGATTGCCGAGGGCGCTTCGCCCAGCGCGCCGCTGGTCACGGCCGCCGCCGTGCGAGCGTTGTCGCCGGAACATGCTCAACAGGCCCTCACGGTCAGGATTCGGGGCGTCATCACCTGCGCCGGGAGCCTGATATTTTTCCAGGACGCGACCGCGGGTATCTTCATTGACGCGCCCGTCAGCACGAAGGGGCGATACCAGGTGGGGCAATACGGCGTGCTCGAGGGTTACACCGCGCCGGGCTTGTTCGCCCCGCAGATCGTGCCCAGGCGGTTCAACCCCATCGGAACCACGGCGCTGCCAGAGGCACGCCCGAGCAAGTTCGACGAGCTGTCGACCGGAAAGCTCGATAGCCAGCGTGTCGAGGTGGAGGGCATCATCCGCTCGGTGATGCCTGACGAGCGCGCCGATCTGCGACGGACGGTGACCTTGAAGATGGCGTCCGACGACGGTGTGTTTCCGGTCTATGTCTCGGATCTCCCTCCGGACAAGCTGCGGGCCGTGGTCGACGCCTCGGTCAAGGCGCGGGGCGTGGTCGGGGGCGTCTTCAACGAACGCCGACAAATGATCGGCATCAAGCTCTACGTCGGGCGCGCCGACGACTTGGTCATCGAGGAGAAGGGCCCGGGCGAGCCCTTCTCGGTCCGCACCACGCCCGTCGAGAGCCTGCTGCGCTTCGAGCCGGAGGGCGCGAGCCGCCATCGGGTGAAGGTGCGCGGCACCGTCACCTTCTATCAGCCCGGCGGCGCCATGTTCGTCGAGGACGGCACGGGCGGCGTGGCGATCCGGACCCGGCAGGCCGAGCCGTTGTCCGTGGGGGATCGGGTGGAGGTGCTGGGCTTTCCCGAGATGGGGCCGTGGACGCCGTTCCTGGGCGACGCTGTGTTTCGACGGAGCGGTCCGGCGGCGCAGCCCCTGATCCCGATCTCCGTGACCGCGGATCAGGAGCTGAGCGCCGGCGCGCACGATTCACGGCTGGTCAGCGTCGAGGCCGAACTGGTGGACGTGGTGCGCGACGCCGGCCGCGTCCTGCTGGTGGCGAAGGCCAAGAACGTCCTTTTCGACGCGGAGGTCCCGCAAGCGGGGGAGGTGCCCGCTTCGGCGCTGGCTGACCTTGCCAACGGCAGCCGGGCGCGGCTGACAGGGATCAGCGTGGTGCGCCTGGGACAAGATCGCGACCACCCTACAGAGTTCCGCTTGCTGTTGCGAAACCTGGACGACATCGCCGTGCTTCAGAAGCCTCCTTGGTGGACGTTGCGGAGACTGGTGTGGATATTGGCGGCGCTGGTGGCGATCACGGCCGTGGCGCTGGCCTGGGGGGTCGTGCTCCGGCGACGGGTGCGCGCGCAGACGGGGATCATCCAGGTGCGCATGGAGAGCGAGGCGATGCTCGCCGCGCGCTACCGCGATCTGTTCGAGAACGCCAACGACGTGATCTACACGCACGACATGGCGGGCCGGCTGTTGACGATCAACCGGGCCGGTGAGGCGATGACCGGGTATGCGCGCGACGAGCTCCTCAAGATGACGATCTTCGATCTCGCGTTGCCGGCGCGCCGCGAGTCCGTGTCGATGTGGCTGAACAAGCTGGCGGGAGGACAGGAGACCCGACCGACGTTCGAATCGGAGCTGCTGTCCAAGGCGGGACGGATCATTCCCTTCGAGGTGAGCATTCGTCCCATCATGGAGGGCGAACGGATCTCGGCGGTGGAGGGCATCGCGCGGGACATCACGGAGCGCAAGCGCGCGGAGACGGAGCTGGCCGCCGCCCACCAGCGCCTGGTGGAGACGTCGCGCCGGGCCGGCATGGCCGAGGTGGCGGCGGGCGTCCTGCACAACGTTGGCAACGTGTTGTCGAGCGTGACGGTGTCAGTCGCGCACCTGACCGAACGGTTCAGGGGGCAGGGCGGCGGCGACCCGTCGGTCGCCCGCGACCTGGAGTCACTCGGACAAAGCGTGGAGCACATCAAGGAGATCGTGGCCATGCAGCAGGGCTACGCGCGTCTGTCGGGGATCCAGGAGGAGGTCCCGGCGGAGACCCTGATCGAGGACGCGTTGCGCATCAACCGCGAGGCGCTGGAGCGCCACGGCATCACCGTCGTGCGGGAGTACTCGCCCTCGCCCCCGCTGGTGATCGAGAAGCACAAGGTGCTGCAGATCTTGGTGAACATTCTCGGCAACGCGAAGTACGCTTGCGACGGCAAGGTCCAGGACGGCCAGCCGGCGCGGATCGTGGTGCGCATCGATACGCCGAAGGGGGATCGGGCCGGTAACCGCGTCCGCATCGTCGTCGCCGACAACGGCAGCGGCATCTCGCACGAGAACCTGACGCGGATCTTCGACAACGGCTTCACCACGAGAAAGGACGGGCACGGCATCGGCCTTTACAGCGCCGCGCTGACGGCGCGCGAGCTCGGCGGGGCGCTGTTCGTTCACAGCGACGGGCTGGGCCGTGGCGCGCGGTTCACATTGGATCTGCCGGTGCGGCCACCGCCGCCGAAGGCCGGGGTGGAGGGCACCACCACCCTGCGAACGTGAGCGCGGGCCGGTCGGACGTCGTGGGCGGCGTTGGGCGCGGTCAGGCGGCGATATCGAGGCCGAGGAAGTTTCCGCAAGCCGGCTCGGCGCCGAACCCGGCGGACGGGAGGCCCATGACGTTTTGAATCGTGCAGCCCAGCCGCTGGTGGATCTGGGTGCCCACGTCGACCATGTAGCCAGTCTTCTTCAGCTTGCCGGCGGCGCCCCCGAGAAACACGATCGGGTACCCGTTCGTTCCGTGGGGACCGGTGGCGAGCTCGTTGCCCCAGACGACCAGCGAATTGTCGAGCGCGTTCGTCCCGTTCGCCTGCGGGAACGTCGCCAGCCGCTTGCCGAGATCGGTGACCAACTGCGAGTAGTACTTCGCCACGCCCGTGCACAGGTCGCCCGCCGTGCTCTGTCCCCCCTTGTCCGCGTGCGCCGCCTGATCGTGAAAGTCGGCCGGCATGTTGGGGAGGTTCAGCCACTGATAGTGGAAGTGGCCGCCCCCGCGGCCGAACTGGAAGGTCATCACGCCAACCAGGTTGCACGCGATGGCGTTGGCGATGAACTCCATGTAGAGGCGCATCAGGACGTCGGCGTTGGCTTCGTCGGCCTGAGCCTTCAGCGATACGCCCGTCATCGACGGTTTCACGCTGGCGCATGACGCTGGCGTCGCCGGCCCGCCCGAACCCATCGACGTGAACGCTCCGGAGAGGCGGTTTTCGAGATCCCGCACCGAGGTGAGGTGGGTGTCGACCTTCATGCGTTCGGTGGCCCCGAGCCGCCCCTGGAGCGCGGTCAGATCCAGGGCCACGGCGTCGAGGACGGATTTTCGCTGCGCCAGCCGAAGCGCGGCCGCCGCGTTCGCGCTGCCCGCCGTTCCCCCGGCGCCGGTGGTCGGCGTCGGCTGGATCGAGCCGAACAGCTTCGTGTAGAGCGCGTAGATGTCAGTCTCGCAAGGCACCTGGACCCCAGCGGTCGCACACGGCCAGGACGCGCGGCCGGCGTTGATGAGGCTGTGGTTCTCGGCGATGACGCCGCAGTGAATGGTCTTGAACGGGTTCGTGAACGGTATCTGCTTGGCCAGGATCTGGTCGACCGAGGGGCCGCCGCCCGCCGGCGCCCCCATCGAAATGTTGTCGACGCCGGAGTAGAGGCCATGCCAGCCCCAGTCGTGACCATTCCCCTGGGGCGAGCCTTTCTTGTTCAGGTTCACCCCCTTGATCAGCGTGACCTTCTGTCCGACGGAGGGCTCGGACAGCATGTTGAACAGAATCGGCGAGGTGTTGGCCAGGGTCGGCGAGGGCCACGTGGTCGCGGTGGGCCAGAAGCTCTCCTGATGCGTGCCGTTCGTTTGCATCAGCAAGACCAAGTTGGGCCTGGTCGCCGCGGTTTGCGCGAACGCATGCTTGAGGAACGACGGGACCAGCAAGGTGGAGCCCGCGGCGCGCATCAGGGTCCGGCGGGAGAACTGGAAATTGGTGGAGGAGCTCATCGGTCATCCTTCCTGGTCACGAAGGTTGTGTGAGTCACGGACGTGAGGACGAGATCCTTCACGTGGCCTCCCCCTTGCGAAAAGGAGGCGCCCCAGTCCTTGGACACGCACTTGTCGGCGTCCTCCACGGGCCTCGCCTGGGCGAAGCTGAAGAAGTGCTCCGCCATGCAAGCCTCCAGCAGCTTGCTCTGCGAGAGCATGTCGGCCAGCTGGGCGGGCCCTTCGAACGGGCCGTCGACGTTCGAGCCATCCGCTGCCGCGGTGCTGGTCAGCTGACCGGTGGAATCGACCACCTGACCGTTCTCCATCGTCCGGAAGCGCCCGATGCCGTCCATCTGTTCGAATCCGAATCCGATCGGGTCGAACGAATTGTGGCAGGCAGCGCAAGACACGTCATCGAGGTGGATCTTCTCCAGCTTCTGCCGCGTCGTGGTCGTGGCGTCGTTGGAATCCAGCGGGTTGTTGTTGGCGATGCGACTGACCACGTCCGGTGGCGGAGCGGGGATGTACTGACAGAGCAGCTGCCGTCGCACGAGGAGACCACGTTCGACCGGCCCGGAGTGATTGGCCCCCGAATGGACGGTCAAGACCGCCGGCAACGACAGGATGCCCTTCCGGTGTTTCGGATCGAGGCCCGACTGGAGCAGGTCGGCGCCGTAAATCGACGCGAGCGCCGTGGGGACGTTCGTGCTGGTTCCCGTCATGAAGGAGGAGACGGTTCCGTCACCGCCATTGAGCTGGGTCTTTACGAACTGGTCGAACTCCTGCTGCATCGCGGTCAGGATGGTCGGCGTCAGCGTGGGGAACACGCTGGTGTCCTTCAGCGTGTCGGCGAGCGGGGTCATGTCCATCCAGCCGCCGATGAACCGCGCCAGCGTATCCTGGGCGGGGGCCGTCGCGAGCAGGCGTTGTGCCTGGGTCAAGATGTCGTTCGGGTTCGTGAAGCCCGTCGCCTGGGCGGCCGCCAGGAGGGTGTCGTCGGGGCGGCCTCCCGTCAGCAGCAGCGACAGCTGGGAGGCGATCTCGTACTGGGTCAACGCGATGGGCTTTCCCGGGTTCGCCGGAGCCGCCGGGTCGCCGAGCTCGCTGACGTACAAGGTGTTCGGAGACTGCAGCACCAGCTCGACGACCAGGCGCACCGAGGTGGCGTAGTCCTGGCCCATGTTCGCCACGGTGCTGATGCGGGTGAATTCGTCGTCGGCGAGCGGCCGGCCGTACGCCTTGCTGGCGAAGGAGCGAATGAAGGTCTGCAGGCACGTCGCCGAGCCGGCCGCCGTGGCGCAGGGAGCGAGGGTCGTAGGATTGGCCTGGCTGGCGAGGCTGGCGGCGAGATCGGAGGTGTCCTCCTGCATCGACGACAGCGACCAGGGGGCCTGGTTTCCTTGATTGTCGAAGCCGGTCACGAGGTTGTCCGCCGGGAGGGCGGTGGTGACCGCCGTGCGGGCCGTCGGTCCAAGGAGGTTGGCGACGACGTTCGTGTATTCCCGGATGGTCAAGGGCCTGAGACGGCGGCTGGTGAGACCGTCGCACGCGGCCACCGTGCCGGTGCCCGCGCCCGCGCCCGTGACGCCACCGCTGGCGCCGCCGCCGATGGTGAGACCGGCGCCGCCGCCGCCGCTATTCGCGCCGCCTGAGCCGCTCCCCCCGATCTTGGCACCTCCCGTGCCCCCCGAACCTGTCGTGGAGGTGTTACCCCCGGACGAGGTGGCGCCCGACCCAGCGCCGCTACCCGTGCCGGCCGCAGGCCCGCCCACGGTGCCCGTGCATCCCCCGAGCAGCAGCCCGAAGAGCGTGAAACCACGGAGCAAAGTACCTGTCGGGAGTGGTCTCATTTGGTAACCTCGGCCCCAGGGGGAGCGTGGTGAGGGTTGTGACCGCCGTAACATTGGTCGCCACCAAATGGGGCCTGGGTCACGATTTCGGATGCTAACGGTATTCGCGTGAATCTCTTTTCTCCGGAAGCTGCGCCGCGACGGGGGCGGGCCGCGTAACATCCTTGATTTGCTGGCTATTTATGCAGCGGGCGAACGGACGAGGGTGCGATGGAGGAGAAAGACCGACAGACGGCGTCGCAATCGACCTGGGAGAGCGGCGGTCGGCAGGCGGGTGCCAAGGGAGGGAGGGGCGGACAGGGGGACGCGACTTGTGGCGGGCGGGCCTCGCGGCTAAGGTCTCGGCTCGTTTCGGTCCGCTGATTCGTCTCGTCGTACCGAGATTCCTTCCCTCCTCGCTCCCAGGAGATCGCATGGCCGGTGGAACCGCCCCCGTATCCAGGAACCCGTATGCCGCTCCGGCGACCGACGGCAAGAGCTATCTGGCGCCGCTGGCGGTGCTCACGAGCTTGTTCTTCATGTGGGGGTTCCTGACCTGCCTGAACGACATCATCATCCCGCACCTGAAGGCAGTCTTCGAGCTCAACTACGCGAAGGCGATGTTGATCCAGTTCGCGTTCTTCACCGCCTACTTCGTCGTGTCGCTGCCGGCCGGCGCGATCGTGAACAAGATCGGATACAAGAACGGCATCATCATCGGCCTCGTGACTGCGGGGCTCGGTTGCCTCAGCTTTTATCCCGCCGCCGGAGCCCGGTCCTACGGCATGTTCCTGTTCGCGTTGTTCGTCCTGGCAGCGGGGATCACCGTGCTCCAGGTGGCGGCGAACCCGTTCGTGGCGGTGCTCGGAAAGCCCGAGACTGCGTCGAGTCGGTTGACGCTCACGCAGGCGATCAACTCGCTGGGGACGACCATCGCGCCTCTCTTCGGGTCGTTCATCATCCTCTCGAACGTGGTCAAGACGCCCGCCGAGCTGAAGGGGCTCGCGCCCGCCGCGGTGGAGGCGTATCGCCAGACGGAGGCGGCTTCGGTTCAGGTTCCCTACGTCGGGCTGGCGGTAGCGTTGGTCGTGCTGGCCATCGCCATCGGGCTGTTCAAGCTGCCGAAGATAGACGCGTCGTCGGGCGGGGGTGAAGAGGCCGGCGGTGGGCACGAGGGCGCCAGCGCCTGGAGCTACCGGCCGCTGCTGCTGGGCGCGGTCGGAATCTTCGTCTACGTGGGCGCGGAGGTGGCGATCGGCAGCTTCCTGGTCAACTACTTCAAGGAGCCGAACATCGGGGGCCTCACGGAGGCCGAGGGTGCCCGCTACGTGTCGTTCTACTGGGGCGGCGCGATGGTCGGCCGATTCATCGGCAGCGTCACCTTGCGCATCTTCCGGCCGGGTAAGTTGCTCGCGGCGCACGCCCTGGTGGCGGCAGTCCTGGTGGTGACGACGATGCTCGCGTCGGGGCACGTGGCGATGTGGTCGATCATCGCGGTCGGCTTCTTCAATTCAATCATGTTCCCGACGATCTTCACGCTGGCCATCGATGGTCTCGGCAAGCACACCGGGCAAGGTTCCGGCATCCTGTGCATGGCCATCGTCGGCGGCGCGCTGATCCCCGTCGTTCAAGGGGCCCTGGCTGACACCGTTGGCATCCACCACTGCTTCATCATCCCCACGGTCTGCTACCTGTACATCGCATGGTACGCGGCGAAGTGGCGGCCACCGGTCCGGGCGACTTCGACGACGTAGCGCCCCCGTCCTTCGTGGGGGTGGTCAGTTGTCGGGCGAGCCGCAGACGAGCCAGGCGAAGATCAGCTGGCGATCGATCTCGGGCAACGGCGCAGGTGCGTCGGCCGGGGGCATCGAGCAATCCTCGAGGTCGGAGATGATGAGCGACTTCCATGCGAAGACGTCCGCATACTCGTGCAGGGGCCAGAGCTCTCCAGGCAGCGCAGGATCGTGGCAGGTGTTGCAGGCGCGATCGAGGATGGGCAGAACATCGGCGGAGAAGCTTGGCGCAGGGCTGGGGCAGATGAGCGTCGCGGGCGGAGGGCAACCGACTGCGTTGGCGCTCGGATCGACGCTCGATCCGGCTGCCCCGCCCGCGGCCGCGCCACCTGCGCCGCCCGCGCCGCCCGGCCCACCGGCTCCGCTCACCGGCAGGGTGCTCGAGTTGACGCCGTTGTCGCAGCCGCCCGCCCCTATGGCGACCGCGAGCGACAGCAACGCGAGGAATGACCGGCCAGCCACCGCCGAACTATAGCAGCGCACGACGGGGCTCGGAGGGTGCGCCGGGTCACGCCCCACTCGTCTCCATGAACGGGTGCAGGCGAACCTTCTCGACGTCGATCTTCCCGCCAGCAGACCCAGGCGTGGGCGTCAGGATCGCCGCGCCACGGGCGGCAAACCACACAGGATCGTCGGTGGTCGCGTAGCGCCTGAGTTGCCCACGCGAGAGGCGCCTCTCCATCGAAGGGTGCCGGTCCAACCAGTCGGCGAGACCGCGCGCGACGATCTCGCCCTGATTCAGGATCCGCACCTCCCGAGGAAGAGCGGCGCGGATCGCCGGCAGCAGCAAGGGGTAGTGCGTGCAGGCGAGCGCCAGGGACGTCGGAGGCGAATCCGCAAGGTCCCCGGCCGTGAACAGCGGGTCGAGATACTTGTGAACGAAAAAATCCGTGCCTGCGCCCGCCAGCTCGCCGGCTTCGACGAGCGGCACCCACAACGGACAGGCGCGTTCGATCAGGCGCAGGCGCGGCGCCAGCTTCCCGAGCTCGATCCGGAACGAGCCGGACTCGATCGTTCCGGGCGTACCCAGGACCGCCACGGTGCCCTCGATCGCTGACGGGGGCGTGTGGCCGGGCAGCGCGCCTGGCGGAAGCTCGGCCAGGGCCTCGACGGTCGGCCGCACCACGCCGAGCACGCGGCGGTCGGGATGGAATCGCGGCAGGTGCCTGGTCTGCAGCGTGCGCAGCGCCCGCGCGGACGCGGTGTTGCAGGCGAGGATGACCAGCGGGCAACCCGCCGCGAACAAGAACTCCACCGCCTCGCGGGTGAACTCGTAGACGGCGTCGGCGCTGCGCGTGCCGTACGGACAGCGCGCGCTGTCGCCCAGGTAGAGGTAGTCGTACTGCGGCAGCCGGCGGGTCAGCTCGCCCAGCACCGTGAGGCCACCGAAGCCAGAATCGAAGACGCCGATCACCTCGTCACTCTACCAGCCCACGCCCTGCCACGGGCCGGCGGCGGTCAGGCCGAGGCCCGGCTTGCCAATGCGGGGCGCATGGGCAATGTTTCCGCCCGACATCATGCGCAGCGATTCCATCAAGAAGGGCATCAATCGCGCGCCCGCGCGCGCGATGCTGAAGGCCACGGGACTGAACGACGCCGACCTCGACAAGCCGCTCGTGGCCGTCGCCAACACGTGGAGCGACGTCACGCCGTGCAACATGCACCTGCGGACACTCGGCGACAAGGTGAAGGAGGGAATCCGCGCCGCGGGCGGCACCCCGGTGGAGTTCAACACCATCGTGGTGTCCGACGGGATCTCGATGGGCACCGAGGGCATGCGCGCCTCGCTCGTGTCGCGCGAGGTGATCGCGGATTCGATCGAGCTGGCGGTGCTCGGGGCCCTCTGCGACGGGGTCGTGGCCCTGTCCGGCTGCGACAAGACCATCCCGGGCACCGTGATGGCGCTGGCGCGCATGAATCTGCCGTCGTTGATGCTGTACGGCGGTTCGATCATGCCGGGCCGGTTTCAGAACAAGGACGTCACCATCATGGACGTGTTCGAGGCGGTGGGCGCCTGCGCGGCCGGGCGCATGACGCAGGCGGATCTGCGCAGCCTGGAGGACGTCGCGTGTCCCGGGGCCGGGGCGTGCGGCGGCCAGTACACCGCGAACACGATGTCGATGGCCGTCGCGCTGCTCGGCCTGTCACCGATGGGGCTGAACGACATTCCGGCGCTGGATCCGCGCAAGGGCGACGCCGCCTTCCAGTGTGGCCAGCTGGTCATGAAGCTGCTGGCGGAAGATCTGCGCCCGAGCAAGCTGCTCACGCGGACGGCGTTCGAGAACGCCATCGCGGGCGTGGCGGCGAGCGCTGGCTCGACGAACGCCGTGCTGCACCTGCTGGCGATCGCCCACGAGGCGGGCATCAAGCTCGGCATCGAAGACTTCGGCGCGATCGCCGAGAAGACCCCCATCATCGTCGACATGAAGCCGGGGGGACGTTTCGTGGCGTCGGATCTGGAGCGGGCGGGTGGGCAGCGGCTGATCGTGAAGCGGCTGTTCGAGATGGGCCACCTCGCGGACAGCCCCACGGTCAGTGGCAGGACGCTGAAGCAAGAGGGCGAGCTGGCGCGTGAGGCGCCCGGACAGGAGGTCGTGCGCCCGGCCGACAGGCCGCTCAGCCCGACGGGGGGGCTGGCCATCTTGAAGGGCTCGCTGGCGCCGGAAGGTTGCGTCGTGAAGCTGGCCGGCCACAAGCGCCGCCATCACAGCGGACCGGCGCGCGTCTACGACTCCGAGGAGCAGTGCTTCGCGGCCGTTCAGGCGCGCGAGGTGCAGCCGAACGACGTGGTGATCATTCGCTACGAGGGTCCCGTGGGGGGACCGGGCATGCGCGAGATGCTGGCCGTGACGGGCGCGCTCATCGGCCAGGGGCTGGGTGACAGCGTGGTGTTGTTGACGGACGGGCGCTTCTCCGGGGCGACGCACGGCTTCATGGGCGGGCACCTGGCGCCGGAGGCGGCGGTGGGCGGTCCCGTGGCGTTCGTGCGCGACGGCGACATCGTCACCTTGGACGTGGACTCGGGCCGGATCGATGTCGCCGCGGACCTCGACGCGCGGCGCCCCGGCTGGAAGCCCCCGGCCCCGCGCTACCGCTACGGTGTGATGGCGAAGTATGCCGCTGGCGTGTCGTCCGCGTCGATCGGCGCAGTGACCACCCCCTCGAAGCTCTGAGGCTGGCTTTCGTCGCTCATCCACGAAGCGACGCCAATTCACGCACCGTCCACATCACGCCGACGGCCGATGCCATCGTGCCTGCCAGCAGGCCGATCGCCGCGCGCACCCCCCGCTTCCGACCCAGGCGGGCGAGCGGCATCCCTGCGAGACCGGACAGGCCGGCCATGCCAGCCATCGAGCAGAGGCCGAATAGACCGACGTAGGCCAGCCGCAGTCCCGTCGAGGGCAGCCGTGCCGCGATCATCGCCGTGAGCGCGCCGCTACCAGCGAGCCCGTGGACCAGACCGATCAGCAGCGATCGGCGGGCGAAGGTCGAGTGCGACTGGCGAAGATGGGGCTGTCCTGGTCCAGGAAACTGGATCGCGATCCTGTCGGGTCGACGTTCCAGGAAGACGCGGCCAATCGACCGGGCGCCGAGGCCCATCAACATCACGGCAACCGAGAGCTCGAACATGGTGCCGACCTTCGCGGGCAGGGTGGCTTGTGTCGCGGCCAGCATGCACGCGACCGCGAGGAGGCCAAGCGTATGCCCGAGTCCCCACGCCGCTCCCAGTCCAACGGCGGCGCCTGGATTCCGTTCCCCGGTCAGCACGGTGGACAACGCGGCGAGATGATCGGGCTCTAGCGCGTGACGCAACCCGAGCAGAGCCCCGAGCGACCACAACGAGAGGCCCCCGAATATCATCTCCGTCATGGCGACGCAGGAGCCTCGGTTCCAGCGTCCAGGCCTGCGTCACCGGGCGTGCCACCACCATCATCGGGACGGCGGACAAACGCACAGGTGGCGGAATCGTAGGTGGCGTTCGCGAAGTCACCGGGAAATATCCTGTCGACGATGAATTGCGCCGCGGCAGGGTCGAGCGGCTGGCCAGCCGCGCAATCGCCGCCGAAGGTGGCATCGGAGACGTCGATTGCCAGCAGGTCTCCCTTCCCTACCGACAGAGCTGCAACAGACCGCAACGCGATGAGCTGCGCCGGCGGCGTCATCGAATCAGGAAGCCATCCCGGCGCGATCAGCGCGTAGGCATAGTCGGTCGCGGGGATCGTGCGCTCCACCTCGGAGGTCTCTCCCGGCGCGACCACGGTGCTGAACAGCGTGCTGGCCCACCAGGCCTTGTATACGACCGTGGCAGGCGTGCCCGGCTGAGCTGGAACTGGAAAGCCGTTCGACACCGTCGCGCGGGTGGGCGTGTCGTCGCAGGCCGACGCCGTCAGGGCCACCATCGCCCCCATGATGACCATCAGAGGGCCACCGCCTCGAAGCCCGACTGGGGTCCTCTTCACCTTGAGCATCGTCGGCGTCCTTTCAGTCCAAGAACAACGTCGCCATCAACCGGATGGTGATGGGGTACGCGGGGGTGTAGTCGACGTCCTCGCAGCCATAGAAGCGCCCGCCCCCCGCGGAGCCGTCCGGGGCCGGCGCCAGTCGCCCCTTGCTGCCGCAGCTGAAACCCGCCGGAACCGCGGAGCCGACGCCGGGCTCCGTCCGCAGCCGGCTGACCGTCGCGAACTGCGCCGAGCGAAAGTCGCTGTCCAGCAGGTTCTCGATGTCGAGCGCGATGTCGAACCAGCGGTGGCGATAGCCGAGGTGCATGTCGAACTGCGTGAAGCCGGGCGCGACCAGCACGCCGTCGTCGGACGCCGGCCGATCGCCGATGCCGTAAAAGCGGAGGCCGGCGCGTCCCACGCCGGGTCCGAGCGCGTGCCGCGCCGACAGACCGCCGGCCCAGGTCTGCTTGGGCGCGAGAGCCAGGCCTCCGCCGTTCTCCATGTCGGTGCTGAACTGGGAGTGCGTGAACGTCAGCGCCAGATCGGCCGCCAACCACGGCGTCACCTCGTAGCGCGTCTCCATCTCGATGCCGTGGCGGGTGGTGGGATCGCTCACGCCGGTGGTGCCGTCGTCTCCGTTCCAGACCGTCTCGCTGTCGAGGTCGAGCTTCCACAGGGCGGCCGCCACGTCCCAGCGACCGAACAGCCGCGCTCGCGCGCCAACCTCTTCACCGATGGCGCGCGCCAGCGGCGTGACGGATGGCTGCGCAAACACGCCGCGAACATCGTTCGAGTGAAACCCGCGGCCATAGTTGGCGTAGACGTCGAGGGCGGCGTTCTCTCCGTCGAGCGGCGTGACGATCAGGCTGGCCTTGGGGCTGAACTGGTGGCCTGCGTCGTTGCCGCTCTTCGGCGCCGTGGGGTCGACCGTGGTCAACCGATTGTCGACGGTGAACGACAGCAGGTCGGCCCGGCCGCCAACGTCCGCGCGAATCCATCGCGCCGGCGTGATCTCCTCGTTGAGATAGGCGCCGAGGAAGCTCTCATGGACATCGTTCGATCGAACCGCGCTCTGCTGCTGGCGGTGAGCCGTGTTCCACAGTTCCTCGTGAATGTCGTCGTTCCGCGCGTCCGCGCCCAGGGTCGTGTCGATGGTGACCGGGCCGCTGCGATGGAGAATGCGGTAGCTCACGCGCCCCCCGTAAAACGTGCGGCGATCGATCTGCTCGATCTCGTCGCCGTTGTCGGGATCGCGCAAGAACAGCGTGAAGTTGGAGAACAGGTTGAACCGGTAGGTGCCGGCGTAGGCCATCGCCTTCAGCTCGCTGGTCTCGGTGGGACGAAGGCGATACGAGGCAAATAGCTGATGGCGGGCCGTGTTTCCGCCCTCGTCGGGGTCGATGGAACCGAATCGGGAGATCAGCCCCTCCTCGACCGCCCGCGCCGGGATCTGCCCCGAACCGTGCCAGTTTCCGGCATAGCTCATCTCACCGATGCTGAGCGTCGAGGTGGGCGCGGACGACAACGTCAGCTTGTTGAAGAGCTTGTACTTGTCCCAGTTCTCCGGGTTGTCGAAGGGACCGTTCGAGCGCCCGACCTCGGCCGCGAAGGTGGCCTTGATGCCTTCGAGCTTGGGGCTGGCGATGGCCAGCGCCCGATATCCGGCCGACCCGTGGTTGGGCGAATCGACGAACCCGGCACCCACCGAGCTGTGCTCGAAGGCATCGCGCGACACCATGTTGACGGCGCCCGCCGTCGCGAAATCGCCCTGGCCGACGAAATAGGGTCCCTTCGTGATCTCCACGCGCTCCACGACCTCGGGGATGATGAAGTTCGTGTCGGCGAAGCCCTGGCCGTGCGCGTGCGACACCATGTTGATGGGAATGCCGTCGATGGACAGGGCCAGATCCGTGCCGTGGTCGGCGTCGAAGCCCCGCAAGAAGTACTGGTTCGCCTTGCCGCCCCCCGAGTGCTGCACCATCACCAGCCCGGGCGTGACGCGCAAGATGTCCTGCACGCTGCCGATCGGTCGCAGTTGAAAGTCTCGATCCTGCACCGAGAAAGAAGACGCGGCGCTGATGGGTCGCGTCCCGAGCACCAGCGTCGACTGGTTCGGGTTGGCCTGAACCACCTCGCGCGGAGGCGCCGCGGCGGGCAGTGGGGCCGGTGGCGGCGTGGACTGCGGCGCCGCCGGAGCCGGCGCCACCTCGTCCGGTGGCAGGTGGAACTCATAAGTGAACTGGACGGTCGACGGTATGGGCACGCCGCCCTTCTTCGCGGGCTCGAACGTGAACGTGCGGGCCGTCGCGGCCGCCGCTTCATCGAAGCCATGCCCGGCGCTGGAGGTCACCTTCACGTTGACGACCTGCCCGGCCGCCGAAATATCCAGCTGAAGGCCCACGTTGCCTTCCACCCGGTCCTTCAACGCCCCCTTGGGATAAGGGGCGTCGGGGTGCGTCTGCAGGGAAGGCGGCGTGATGGCGTCCTCCGTTGCGGAAGGCGGCAGGTTCGCTGACGTCGGATCTTCCGCCAGGGCTCGCCCCGGCCATATCGAACCGAGGGCGAGCGTGAGCGCGGCTACCGTCACGCGCCCGGAGAGAACAAGCGCTCCAGACGCACTCTGTTGGTTGGCACGTTTTATCATAAACGTGCCGCTTGTAGCACGAGAGCTCATTATCGTGTTACAAGTTTTTGCATCGCTCTTGTTACAAGTTCTTGGGCGGCTTGCGGGTAGTGAAGGGCGGCAGTAAATCCAGGGCCGAGATCAATGGCGCAGCAGAATCGTGGAGCTAGTTCTCTCAGATGAACGATCGGGACCGGTCGTGGCTCTAGGGCGCGGATCTGGACGGGCGCGCCGCGCCGGCCCGGCCGTCGCCATCGGGGTGTCCGTGTTCGCTCATGCGGCGTTCGCGGCGCTGGTGGGCGGAGGCTTCATGGTCTTTGGCGCCCGCGAGCCCAAGGGCGCTCCGTCGATCGAGGTCGACGTGCTCGAGACCGTGGCGCTCGCGGCGGACATCCCCACGGCCCCGACCATCGGCAATCAGGTCACGTCGCCCGCGCAGGCTTCACCTCGGGCCCGCGCGCGGTCCACCCCCGTTCCGTCAGCCAACCGGAGGCCCGAGCCATCACCAGCGCCTCCCACGGCGCAGGCTTCCCCCGAGGTCGAGTCCCAACCGAGCGCGGCGCCGGTGCGCTTCTCGATGAGCGCCGGCACCATCGCGGGTCGGGGTATTCCGGTGAGGAACAGTCGGGAGGGGGGCGCGTCTGTAGCCGGCCTTGTCATCGGGCCCGGCGGCCCTTCGAGGAGCGGCACGGACGGCGGGAGCGGCGAGATCTTTGGCGAGGACCGGATCAGCGTGCCCGCGCGACTGCTCTCCAGCGCCAGCGTCCCGTATCCGGCGGCCGCGCGACAGGCCGAGGTCGAAGCGGACGTGCAGGTTCAGCTCGTGGTCGGCGTCGACGGCTTTGTCGAGGACGCCCGCGTCGTCAGACCTTGTGGCTACGGCCTCGACGAGGCCGCGCTGGCGGGCGTCCGAAACTTTCGGTTTTCTCCCGCGTTGCGCGACGGTCGACCGGTTCGTGTCCGGATGCGCTGGCCGGTTCAGTTTCGGCTTCGCTGAGGGCATGCAGGTGCTCGCGTCCGAGCATGTCGGCGACCAGCTCGACGCCGCCGTGCTTCACGCCACGCATCCCCAGAACACGGTTCGCGATCTCTTTCAGCCGATCCGATTTTCCCCTGATGATCACCACCTCCATGCACAGATCGTGGCTGAGGTGAACATGCAACGAAGCCCGCACCGCCTCGCCCAGGTCATGCTGTAGAGCGGTGAGTCGGTTGCTGAGATCGCGCACGTGGTGGTCGTAGACCAGCGTCAGCGCCGCCACGGAATCCACGCCAAGCGGAACCTTCGCACGCCCGATCTCGGCGCGCGCCAGATCGCGGAACAACTCGGAGCGTGTGCAGTCGCGCTCCGTGGCCAGGGCGTCGATTTCTTCCAACAGGTCGCCATTGATGGCCACACCGAAGCGGACGAGGTCGGCTTTCATCGGCCGCACGATATCGCGCCGTTCACCCCGCCTCCACCCGGGCTCACCTCTGCGAAGGAAGGCGCCCGCTCGAAGCAGGGGCAGCCGCGTCAGAACTCGTGGCCGATGACCAGCCGGAACGGGAAGATTCGGCCCAGGCCCGTGCGCGAGGTGGGGGCGTTGCTGGAATAGATCCAGTAGCGAAAGTCGATGGCGAAGGGCTGAACGTCGACGAACCAGTGGTTCCAGGTCGCCGCGAGCTCGAGGCCGAATCCGCTCTCCATGCGCAGGAATTTGCCCCCCGTCACGAACATGATCTCTCCGCGCACCAGCGTGAGGATGGGCTCGAGGTCCAGCCGGAATTTCGGCGAGTCGTCGAGGTGGATCGGATAGCCGAAGGAGATGAGGTCGATGCGAAATCCGCGCGCCGAATATCCCTCGGAGCTCTCCCATTGATACGCGAGGCCGAGGTGATCGCGGACGTACGAGCTGGAGGGCGAGACGAGGTCGAGTCCGAACGCGTTGGTCGCGCGGCTGTTGTTGACGAGGTCGCCGTCCTCCTCGATGACGTGGCTGTACGTGAGGCCGAGGCGAAAGGGGCTGTCCCCGCCAATGCGCGGCGTCGGGGCCGCGGTCGCCGGCGCAGGCTGGGGTGCGGGAGCGGGCGGAGTGCTCCCCGGGGCTACTTCTGTCCCGGGGGCCAGCTTCGGGTCACCGATATCCTGAGCGCTGACGAACCCGCCCGAACAGATCGAGGCCAGCAGGGGAAGCACGGTCCGAAGCCGGCGCATGACCCGGAATATTGCACGAGGTGACAGTTTCGCCACGCCTCCAGGAAGAAGGTGAAGAAGTGTGAAAGCGATTGACTTGCCGCGCCTCCCGCACTATTTCGAAACTTCGAACTATCGAGGTCATGGACATTCCGTGGGAGAGCGCGCGCAAAACACTTCACCCATCTCGGTGGCCCCGCCGCACGCCGAGATGGGGGTCCTCATCAGCGAGCTGATGAAGCACGTCAACCGGCGTTCGGCGGGCGACACGCTCGCGATCCTGAACGACGCGGGTCTCACGTTACCCCAGCTCGTGACGTTGCACATCCTGGACCAGTGTGGCGTTCGGACGGTCTCGGCCATCGCCTCGTCGCTGCGCCTGTCAGCCGCGGCTACCAGCCACCTCGTCGATCGACTGGTCGTGGGTGGGTTCGTCGGACGCATCGAGGATCCGGATGACCGCCGGCAAAAGCGTGTCACGCTCACCGCCAGTGGACGGCGGCTGGTCGATCGAGTACAGCGAGAGCGCACCCGCGAGATGACGGAGGCCGTCGCGGGGTTGTCAGCAGAGGTGTCTCGTCAATTCGGGCGGGTCTTGAGTCGGGTCATCGAGGAACTGTCGTCTTTGCCAAAGGGCGTGCCATGAAAACCATCGTGTCTGTCAAGAATGCCACCAAGGACTACGCGCTCGGAAAGGTCACGGTGCAGGCGCTCCGTGGGGTCGACCTCGAGGTGGCCGAGGGCGAGTTTCTGTCGATCGCCGGGCCCTCGGGCAGCGGGAAGACGACGCTCCTCAACCTGATCGGCTGCGTGGACACTCCCACCTCGGGAACGGTCGAGGTCGCCGGCAAGGACACGCGCAAGCTGTCCGAGCGTGAGCTGACCGAGCTGCGGCTCAACACCATCGGCTTCATCTTCCAGAGCTTCAATCTGGTGTCCGTATTGAGCGTGTTCCAGAACGTCGAGCTGCCGCTGTTGCTGCAGCGCAAGCTCAGCACGCCAGAGCGGTCGGCGCGCGTGCGCGCCCTGCTCGAGCGCGTCGGGCTGGGCGAGCACGCCCGCCATCGGCCGAGCGAGCTGTCCGGCGGACAGCGCCAGCGGGTCGCCATCGCGCGCGCGCTGGTGACGCGGCCACAGCTGGTGCTCGCCGACGAGCCGACGGCGAACCTCGACTCCGTCACGGGCCAGAACATCCTGGATCTCATGAAGGAGCTGAACCACACCGAGCGGACCACGTTCATCTTCTCGACCCACGATGCGCAGGTGATGGCGCACGCCAGCTCCGTCGTTCGCCTCGCCGACGGGAAGTTCGTGGACCGCCTGAGCGCCGCGGACGCGGTCGCGGCCGGGGTGAACCGCCGGCTGCCCACGGCGGGGGTCTCGTGATGCAGGGGCAGATCGCCACGCTGGCGGTGATCGCGAAGATCGCGTTTCGCAACCTGTTCGCCAGCCGGCTGAAGACGATGATCGTGGGCGGCATCATCCTGTTCGGGGCGATGCTGGTGGTGGTCGGCGGCTCCTTCGTCGACAGCATCGTCGCGGGGATGCGCCGGAGCATCGTGGGCAGCGTCGCCGGTCACATCCAGGTGTACTCGTCGCAGTCGAAGGATCCGCTGGAGGTGATGGGCGGCTTCTCCCTCGAGGCCCCGGACCTGGCGGCGCTCGACGACTTCGCGAAGGTCAGGGAGGTGCTGCAGGCCATCCCGGGCGTGAAGTCAGTGGTGCCGATGGGTGTGAACGGCGCCATCGTCCCGTCCGGCAACACCATCGACGTGGCGCTGGCCCGCCTGCGCGACCTCGTGCGCCGGAAGCTGGCCGGGAAGGCGTCGCCCGCCGATCTGGCCGCGTACCAGGCCGAGAAGGGCCACGTCCACCAGATCCTCTCGGTGCTTCAGGGCGACATCAAGAACGCCCGGCAGCTCCAGGACGAAAAGGCGTTGTCCCCGGAGGACGCCGCGGCGGTGACCAAGGCCGTATCGCCAGCGTTCTGGGCGAGCTTCGACAAGGATCCCCTCGACTCCCTCGAGTTTCTCGAGAATCGCATCGCGCCCCAGGCCATCGACGCCGACATGCTGTTCCTGCGCTACGTCGGCACGGACCCGGCGGTGTTCGCGCGCTCGTTCGATCGCATGAAGATCGTCGACGGGACGACGATCCCCGAGGGCAAGCGCGGCTTCCTGTTCGCGAAGTTCGTCTACGAGGATCAGGTCAAGCTGAAGACGGCGCGACGGCTGGACAAGATCAAGATCGCGCGCAACGAACGCGGCGAGAAGATCGCCCAGGACCCCGAGCTCAAGCGCTACGTCCGGGAGAACAGCAACCAGGTCCGCGAGATCCTGTTGCAGCTCGACGAGCCCAAGACTGCGCTCTTTCGCACGAAGCTTCAGGGCAAGCTGGGCAGCGCCGAGACCGACGTGGCGAAGCTGCTGTCGGCGTTCTTCCAGACCGATGACGCCAACTTCGACGATCGCTACCAGTTCTTCTACGCCGAGCTGGCGCCGGCGCTCGAGCTCTATCGCATTCGCATCGGGGACACCCTGACGATCAAGGCGTTCACGCGCAGCGGCTACGTGCAGTCCGTCAACGTTCACGTGTACGGGACCTTCGACTTCACGGGGCTCGAGAAGTCTCCGCAGGCCGGGGCGCTGAACCTGATGGACATGGTGTCGTTCCGGGATCTCTACGGCTTCCTGACCGCCGAGCGGGAGAAGGAGATCGGCGAGCTCAAGAAGGCCATGAACGCCCGCGAGATCTCGCGGGACAACGCAGAGGCCGAGCTGTTCGGGACCAAGGAGGCGGCCGCGCCGGAGGCCACACCGGAGCCAGCGGGGCGCACCATCGTGGCCGAGGCGACGCCCGGCGTGCGGCCCCCCGAGGGGGAGGGCATCGCCAGCAAGCTCGCCCGCGAGGACCTGGTCAACCGCGTCTACAACCCGGACCAGCTCGAAGCGGGCGCCGTGCTGAACGCGGCCGTGATTCTCGCCGACGAGCGCAAGATTCCGGAGACCATCGTGGCCATCGAGGCCGCGGGCAAGCGCGCCGGACTACCGCTGAAGGCGATCACCTGGCAGGAGGCCTCTGGCTTCATCGGTCAACTGGTCATGGCGTTCCAGGCGGTGTTGATCGTTCTGGTGCTCATCATCTTCCTGGTGGCGCTGGTGATCATCAGCAACGCGCTCGTCATGGCGACCCTGCAGAGGGTGCAGGAGATCGGCACGCTGCGGGCGGTGGGCGCTCAGCGTCGTTTCATCCTGGCGATGCTGCTGCTCGAATCGCTCGTGGTCGCGGCGGTGTTCGGGGGGGCAGGCGTCATCCTCGGCGCGCTCGTCGTGTCTGTGATCGGAAAGGTCGGGATCCCCGCGCCCAACGACGTCTCGTACTTCTTCTTTTCGGGGCCACGCCTGCACTTGACGCTGGGGACCTCGAACTTGATCAGCGCCCTGGTCATCGTCTTCGTGGTGAGCGGCCTGTCGAGCCTCTACCCGGCGTGGCTCGCCATGCGCGTGAATCCCCGTCAGGCCATGCAAGCGGAAGAGGGATGAGGGAAGAGGGATGAGGGATGAGGGATGACGAGGGACAGCGCGCGGACCAGGGACGCAAGGACGAGGAGCTGAGACATGCCAACGCTTGGAACGAACTTTCGCATCGCCTTTCGTAGCCTCATCCAGCACCGACGTCGGGCGCTGTTCCTGGGCGGCGCGATCGGCTCGGTGACCGCCCTGCTCGTGCTCTTGAACGGGCTCTCCACGGGCGTCCACGAAACGATGGAGCACACCGCCACCACGCTGTCGAGCGGCCACGTCAACGTCGGGGGCTTCTTCAAGGTCAGCGCCGGGCAGTCGGCGCCCGTGGTCACCGACTACGCCAAGGTGCTGGAGCTCGTGAAGCGTTCCGTCCCGGAGCTCGCCTTCACGGTTCAGCGTGGGCGCGGGTGGGCGAAGCTCGTGTCGGATTCGGGCTCGATGCAAGCGGGGATCGGTGGCATCGACATCAAGGACGAGCCGGCGTTCAAGAAGGTGCTCCACATCGTGAGCGGCAACATCGACGATCTGGCGCAGCCGGGGACCATCCTGCTGTTCGAGGACCAGCTGAAGAAGCTGGACGTGAAGATCGGCGACGCCATCACCGTGTCGGCCCAGACCACGCGCGGGGTCGCGAACACCATCGATTGCCGCGTCGTCGCCATCGCGCGCGACGTGGGCCTGATGAGCAAGTGGAACGTCTACGTCCCCATGGTGACGTTGCGGGCGCTCTATCAGCTGAGCCCCGGCACGACCGGGGCGATTCACCTGCACCTGCGCCCGAGCGAGCAGGCGAAGGCGCCCCAGATCGCCGGCAGATTGCGGGCCACCCTGGAGCAGGCCGGGTACCGCATGATGGACCCCGATCCGCGTGCGTTCTGGATGAAGTTCGAGACGGTCAACCGCGAACAGTGGACCGGGCAAAAGCTGGACGTGACGACGTGGGAGGACGAGCTGTCGTTCCTGACCTGGACCCTGCAGCTCTTGCAGGTGCTGAAGACCTTGCTCCTCTTGATCCTGGTGGCCATCGTCATCACCGGAATCATGAACACGATGTGGATCGCCATCCGCGAGCGCACCCGGGAGATCGGAACGTTGCGGGCCATCGGCATGCAACGGAAGGGCGTGCTGTGGATGTTTCTGCTCGAGTCCTTGCTGCTCGGCGCGGGCAGCGCCGTCGGCGGCGCCATCGCCGGGGCCTCGATCGCGGCGGGGTTGAACCGCCTGCAGATCGCCGTGCCCCTGTCCATGCAGTTCTTCCTGATGTCCGACCACCTCAACTTGTCGGTTCACCTGGGTGAGGTCGTGATGGCGGTCGTCTTGTTGACGATCCTCACCGGGCTGGCGGCGCTCTACCCCTCGTTGCGGGCAGCGCGGCTCCGGCCCGTCGAGGCCATGTCCCACTTCGGTTGATCGCGGAAACGCCCAGACGAGAGAAGCCAATGACACACTTCCGTTCCCGCTCGAAGCCCCTCCCCCTGCCCGTGCTGCTCGCGATCACCGTCGCGATGCTCGCTCCCCTCGCGGGGTTTCTGGCCCCGCCCGCCCACGCCGCCGGCAAGACGAAGGCGGAGCTGGTGGAGCTCCTGAAGGCAGTGGACGTGAGGCAAAACAGCCAGGGCGACTGGCACTCGCACATCTACATGGAGCAGAAGGAGAAGGACAAGGTCGACGTCGTCTACGAGGGCGAGGTCTACCGGCGAAGCCAGGACCAGAAGTTCGTCATCGTGTTCACGAAACCGAAGGCGTCGCAGGGGCAAGGGTACCTGCGCATCGATCAGAACCTCTGGTTCTACGATCCGGCCGTCGGCAAGTGGGAGCGACGCACCGAGCGGGAGCGCATCGGCGGCACGAACTCGCGTCGCTCGGACTTCGACGAGTCGCGCCTGGCCGAGGAGTACGATCCGGACGACGACGGCGAGCAGAAGCTCGGCGCGTACACGGCGCAGGCCCTGACCTTGAAGGGGAAGCCGGGCATCGATCTCGCCTTCCCGGTGGTGAAGCTGTGGGTGGATCGGGACACCAAGAACGTCCTCAAGCGGCAGGAGTTCGCCCTGTCGGGTCGGTTGTTGCGGACGTCGTACTACCCGCGGTGGAAGAAGGCCTACAGCGAGTCGAAGAAGGGTGACACCTGGTTCCCGGAGGAGATTCGCTTCTTCGACGAGGTCGAGAAGGCGAACTCGACGCTGATCCTCATCAAGGAGGTCGACTTCAAGCCGCTTCCGCAGAATCTGTTCACGAAGGCCTGGCTCGAGAGCAAGAGCCGGTGAGCGCGCGCTCGAGGATCGTGCTCCTGGCGGTGGCCAGCGCAGGCGCCTCCGCTGTCGCGATTGGTTCCGCCCGAGGCGCCGAGCCGGCGCGGCCGAACGAGGACGAGATGTTCGGAGGCGCACCGTCGGCCCCGGCGGACGCCGGGACCGCGGCCCCCGGCGCCGCCGACGCGCGTGTGGGGTCCGCACCCGCCGCCAGCTCACCACCGACCGCCGGCGCGACCTCGGGCGCCAGCCCTGGCTTCCCGACGCCCACCGCGCCACCATCCGCGTCCGACGAGCACGGGACGTCGCGCGACGTCGACCTCCTCGGCGATCCCAACGCCGGACCACGCCTCAGTCAGGAGGTGGCGCCCGACGATCCGCTGAAGATCGGCGGCCAGATCTACTTGCGCGCCTCCTACAACAATCCGGGGTCGCCCACCTTCGACTTCTCGAATCCGACGGATGTGAAGAGCCAGCACACGACGTTCTCGGCGCCGTCGCTGGTGGACGCGTTCTTCGACGCCCGACCGAACGATCGCGTGCGCGGCTTCGTCCTCGGTCGGCTGTTCTTCGATCCGACGCTCCCGACGACGACGACGGCGAGCACGGGGACCACCTCCGGCACGATGACCGGCACGTCGATGGCCGTGACCCCGACGGCGCCCGGCCTCTCCGGCGTCTCCAGCACGCGGGGCCCGGCGGCCGTGCTCGATCAGCTGTGGCTGCGGTTCGACATCGCGCACACGGTCTTCGTCACGGCCGGGCGGCAGCACGTGAAGTGGGGAACGGCGCGGTTCTGGACGCCCACGGACTTCCTGCATCCCGAGCACCGGAATCCCGTGGCGGTGTTCGACGCCCGACCCGGCTACACGATGCTGAAGCTACACCTGCCGTGGGAGGAGCGCGGCTGGAACTTCTACGCCTTCGGCCTGGTCGAAGGCGTTCGACGCTGGGACCCCAGCACGAACACTTATCCTCTCGGAAACGACCGCGTCGCCACGCTGGGGCAGCTCGGTGGCGCAGCCCGGGCCGAGCTGGTGCTCGGGCCCGCCGAGCTCGGCCTCGACGCCGTCGTCTACAAGGATCAGAAGCCCCGCTACGGCGCGGATCTGTCCTTCGGCGTCGGCGACTTCGATCTCTACGTCGACGCGGGATTTCGCTATGGCAGCGAGATTCCCCGTGCCCAGGAAGACTTCAGCATCACCTACGCGGTGGGTATCAAGCCACAGATCACCACCGGCGGCACCTATTCGCTGAAGTACAACGACAACGACGTGTTCACGCTGGCGGCGGAGTATTTCTACAACGCGCTGGGATACCCCAGTCCCCGCGTCTACCCGGCGTTGTTCTACACGGGGACGTTCGAGTTCTTCTACACCGGACGTCACTACGCGGCCGTGTCCGCCATCGCGAACGCGCCCTGGTCCTGGAACTACTCGAACTTCAGCTTCACGACGATCGGAAACCTGTCGGATCAGTCGTTCATCAGCCGGATCGACTATTCGTACACGTTGCTGACCCACATGACGTTCGAGGCGTTCGGCGCCGTGAACTACGGGCGGCGCGAGGGCGAGTTCAGGCTCGGCGTCGACAGCCTGACCTTGCCAAACGGCCAGAGCTTTTCGCTGTCGCCGCAGGCGTTCAGCCTCGGGATCGGACTGCGCGTCAAGATCTGACGGGGCGCGCGATCCCGTGGTTCTTGGTGTCTCCGCGGTCGGTTATCCTGGCTGCCCCCATGCGATTGGCCATTCGCCCCCGGACCCTCGTCGCCGTCTCCCTGTTCGTGCTGTCGCGCGCGTCCGCCGCGTCCGCCGCGTCCGAAACGGAGGCCGATGCGCTGCCGGCGGCGCGGAAGGCGCCCGCCCCGTTCGCGCTCGACGGGCCACTTCGCCGCGCGCTCGCGGGCGGATGCCACGACGGAATCGCCGAGCTCGAGGCGCTCGCGGCTTCGGGACAGCCCGGCAGCGACGTGGCGGCGGAGGTCGTTCGGTTGTGCGCCGACATTCGCGGGCAGCGCGCGGCGGGCTCCGGGGCAAGCGACGGCTCGGCCGCGGCCCACGCTGACCGCAGCGGCCGTCCCCAGCTCGTGCTGGCCTCGACCCTGTACGGCGTCTGGTTGGGAATCTCCGTCGACGTGCTGGCCGACGTGAAGAACGATCGGCTCCTGGTCATGTATCCCCTGCTGGGGATGGCTGCCGGGCTCGGGGGCTCGCTCTATGCCACGCACGTGCACGAGGTGACGTCCGGCCAGGCGTGGTCGATCATCACGGGGCTCGACTATGGGACATACAACGGTCTGCTGTGGAGCGCGGCGCTGTCCAACACGCCCTCCGCCAAGGGGGTGTTCGGCGCGGCCTTGCCGGCGGGCCTGTTGGGTGGCGCCATCGGGACCCTCGTCGCCAGACGGCACCCGCAGCAGGGTGACGTCGAGCTGGTGCGCTCGGGGGGCCTGTACGGCACGGCGGCGGCGGCGATGGCCGCGCTGCTGTTCGCCCCCACCGGCTCGTCGTCGCGCGCGATCTTCACCACCCTGGCGCTCGGCATGGACGTGGGGCTGGGGACCGGCGGGATCCTGGCGTCCGAGCTCGACGTGTCACGCAACCGGGTCCTGCTCGTCGACGCCGGGACGGTGGCTGGTCTTGGCTTCGGCCTCGGCGGAACCTGGCTGATCACGGGCAGCAAGAGGAGCTCGCGCCGCGCGCTCGGCGCGGGCGGGCTCGTGGGGCTCGGCGCCGGGATGGTCGCCGCGATCCTTCTCACCCGCGCGATGGACGACGATCGCGCCGCGCAGGTCCTGGGGTCCGTCCCTGCGCTGGCGTCGCGACACGCGGACGGGACGTGGACCTTTGGCGCCTTGTCGTTGACGCCCGTGGGCGACATGACCGGCCGCCGCCAGGGCTTCGTCGGCGCCGCCGTCCCCCTCGCCGCCGGGCTCTGGTAGCCGCCGCCTCGGGGCGGGTGGGCTCGCCTTCGGCACGAGGACCGGCGGGCCGACGTTTTCTGCCTCACGGCGGTAAGGTTCTCCGAACACGGGAAACAAGGCTTGGCCACGGGGCCTCCCCAAGCTCGGAGGAACGCGGCGGAACGACATGAAGACATCCGTCAGAAACGCTGCGCGATCCCCCGGGACGGCGACCAAGGACCTCGATGAGGCGTTGGAGCACCTGTACGAGCGCTACTTCCCCCTCGTCGATCGTTGGGTTCGTCGCCTGGGTGGGCCTGCCGCCGACGTCGAGGATCTGACCCACGACGTGTTCGTGATCGCTCTGCGGCGCCGCGCCGAATTCCGGGGCGAGGCACGCCTGACCACCTGGCTCTTTCGGATCACGGACCGCGTGGTCGCCGGCCGTCGCCGCCGCTCGTTGATTCGCAGATGGCTCTTCGCGCGTCACGGTCACGAGCTCGCGGATCGCTCCGACCCCCACACGGCGCTCGACGAGCTCGAGCGGCGCGAGCAGAACGCTCGCCTGTACGCCGCGCTCGATCGGCTCCCCCACGCGGATCGAACGGTCCTTATCCTGTACGAGCTCGAGGGGATGTCAGGACAGGACGTCGCCGATCTCGTGGGCATCGCCGTCAACGCCGTCTGGGTCCGGCTGTTCCGGGCGCGCGCGAAGCTGCTGGCGGCGCTGGGCGGGCCGGTGGGAACATGAGCGCGTCGAACGACAAACCGAGCATCGCGGATCGCCTGGCCGACCTGCGCGCCGACGCCGATCCGACCGGCGTCGGACGGCTCGTGCGCTGCGCGGCCACCATCGATCAGGCCAGCGCGGGCACTCGGCAGCTCGTGAAGTGGCGAATTCGCAAGACGCTGAAGCGGCGCGGCTGGGGACCTGCGGTGTTGCGTCCCACCCTCGTGGTGGCCCTGGTGTTCGTCAGCGGAGGTTTTCTGGGGGCGACGATCCACAGAATGGCCCTGCGCGTGGTCGTCGGGGAGCCGCACGGCGCGCATCGTCCCGTCCGCGAGCCAGCCGCCCGCCGCGCTGCGCGGGCGCCTGTAGCCACACCCGCGCCCTCTCTCCCCGCGACGCCCCCGCCGTCCGTGTGGCCCGCAGGCAATACCCCAGCGGAGAGGACAGCGCCGAGGGGCCTTCGAGCCTGGGCCGCCGCGCCGGGCGCCCTGGCCGCCGCGGCGGGCGCTCCTGCCGCCCCCCAAGCCACGTCGCCTGCGACCCCATCGTCGGGCGAGGCCACCCAGCAAGACTTGTTGGTGCGCGCAATTCGGCAATTGCGAATCGAGGGAAGCCCCGGCGTCGCCCTGGCTTCGCTGGACGACTATCAGGCCCGCTTCTCCGCGAGCGCCCTCGAGCCCGAGGCGGAAGCCCTGCGCGTCGAGGCGCTGCTGGCGTTGGGGAGAAAGGAGCAAGCCCTCGCCGCGGTGGACGATCTGCTCGCGCGGCCGCGACCCGGGAACGACGGCCGCCGGGTGCTGCGCGGCGAGATTCAGATGTCGCTTGGCGCGTGGCGCGATGCCTTGACCGATTTCGAGGTGGCCTTGGCGGGGCCTGGTGGCCCGGAGTCCGGGAGATCAACCGCCGGTTTCGTCGAACGCGCGCTCTGGGGTCGCGCCGTGTCGCGCGGCCGACTCGGAGACGAATCGGGAGCGCGCGCCGCGCTCGAGGACTACTTGCGACGCTTTCCCCAGGGCAGGTTCGCGGCCGGGGCCGCTCGGGCGCTGGGACTGAGACCGTGAGCAAACGACGGCCCGCGCGCTCCGCGCGGCTCTTCGTCGGAGTGGCCGTGGCCGCTGCGCTGCGCCCAACCTACAGCCGGGCCCAGCCGCCCGTCACCCCGCCGACCATGCTCTCGGTTCTGAGCGACTCGTCGTGCCCGTCGGCCGAATCGGTGCGGCAGGCGCTGGTTTCACTGCTGCCCGCGCTCCCCGTCGATCCGGTGACGGTCGAGCTGCGAAGCGGCCGCGGGGTGCTGAGCATCGATTTCAGGTGGGGCGACGGCGTGCCTCCCGAGACACGCGTCCTACCCTTGCCCCCGGATTGTCAGACGCGGGCCGGGCAGGCCGCGTTGGTCGTCGCGACGTGGTTGGGCAGCCCGCGCGTCGAGCCGTTCGCACCGCCGGCCCTGGCGCCGGTATCGGCTCCCACATCGGCCCCCACCTTGGCGAGGGCGGCGACGCCGTCGTCCGAGCCACCCGCGGACGCAGCGGCCCGACGGCAAACGACGATCGGCGTGGGGGTCGTGAATTCCGCCGGGCGAGGCTGGGCGTCGGGCGGCCGGGCGGACGTAACGCGCGCGCCGGCAGCGGCTGGCCTGGGGTGGGGCGCCAGTATCGTCGCCACGAGGCCCGGCGACGTGTCGCTCGCGGGCGGGAGCTCGCGCTGGATGGTCGTCTCGCTGGCGCCCGTCGTCAAGGGTCGATGGACGACACGATGGCTCGCCGCGGAGGTCGACGCCGGGCCGCTCGCCACCCTCGCGATCGGATGGGGCTCCGGTTACGACACGAACCACGCCGACGGCCGGCCGTCCTTTGGGCTGACCGGAGGACTGCGGTTGCTGGCGCACGGCCGGCCCTTTCAGCCGTGGATCGACGCGCGGGGGGCGTTTTGGCCAGTGTCCCCCCGGCTTCGGGTCGACGCCCCAGGGGGGACGCCGTCCGCCGTCGCTCGCCTGCCGACCGCCGATCTTCAGCTCGCGATCGGCATGAGCGTGATCCTTCCGTGAGTAGTCCTTCTTTGGCAGTCGCGAGTTTCCGGTAAGGATCCTCGGCCTCGGGAGACAAGCAGGCATGACAATGCTCGCAGCTCTTTTCCTCGGTGCAGGCCTCTGCCTCGCCGGTTGCGGTCTCGACCTTCGCACCGGGGTGAAGGTGGACAGTGTCGTCGACGCCGGTGCCCGAGACGGGGACGATGCGTCGGGGTCGATGGACGATGGCCCCACGGCCGGCTCCGACGCACCATCGGGGGACGCGACCGCGGTCGATGTTGCTCCCGCCGCGCCGAGCACGTTCTTGCCGACGATGATCGTGACGATCGACGGCGTCCGCAAGGGTTTCAGGCTATCGGCGCTACGGACCGAATCCATCGATCCACCGGTCATCCGGATGGAATTTTCGACGGGGGGAGGACGCAACCTTGGTGTCGAGGCGACGCCGGGCGAATACTACAGCGAGGTGTGGTTCTTGATCTCGACGGGCGGTGTGCCGGTGACCGGGAGTTACGGCTGCTTGGCCCCCGGTGTCGGCGCGTCTGCTTCGCCAGCGGTCGCGTTCACCTGGTCGTTCAACCACCCGATGGGGAACAACTACTCTACCTCGGAAGGTCCTTGCGCCGTGAGCTTCACGGGGTTCGGGATGAATGTCGGCGATCGGATTCGCGGCACGTTCTCGGCGGTCCTCGACGGCGGGCACATCCTCTCCGACGGCGTGTTCGATCTGGTCGTGCCCACCGTGGTCCCCATCGACGGGCTGACCTGACGAATCAACCCTTGTTCGGGCGCGGGATCTGGTAGCGCTCCAGCTTGGCCACGAACGTTCGTCGCGGCATCCCCATCAGCTTGGCCGCGCGGCTTTGATTTCCGGCGCACGCGGCGAGGGCGTCGAGCATGCGCTGACGCTCGTCGCCGGGGATGGGCGTCGACTCGCGGACGCCGCTGCTGTCGTTGCCCCGGGCGCGCAGCGTATGCTCCGCCGACACGCCCGCGGGGGCAGCCGGGGCCCGTCGCTCCTCGGGCAGGTGCTCGAGGCCGATCGCGCTACCGGCGCACAGCAGCACAGCGCGCTCGATGACGTTCTTCAGCTCGCGGACGTTGCCGGGCCAGTCCCGGGACTCCAGCGCCTTCAACACCTCGGCCGACAGCACCGGGGCTGACCGGCCTAGCTCGCGGCAGATGTCGCGCAGGAACGTCTCCGCGAGCGGGCGGATCTCGGACCGCCGCTCGCGAAGCGGCGGGATTCGAATCGAGATGCCATTCAGGCGGAAGTAGAGGTCGGCTCGAAAGGCATGCCGTTGCACCTCCTTCTCCAGATCGCGATTGGTCGCCGCGATGAAGCGGACGTCGACCCGCCTGGGGCGCACGCTGCCGAGCCGTGTGACCTCGCGCGTCTCGATGACTCGTAGCAGCTTGACCTGGGTCGACGGCGACATCTCGCCGACCTCGTCCAGGAACAGCGTGCCCCCTTCGGCGGCTTCCAGCAGCCCCACCTTTGCAGCGCCGGCGCCCGTGAAGGCCCCCTTCTCGTGACCAAAGAGCTCGCTCTCGAGCAGCGACTCCGACAGGGCGGCGCAGTTGAGGCAGATGGACGGACCCGACCGCCGGGGCGATAGCTGGTGGATGGTCTTGGCCATCACCTCCTTGCCCACGCCCGTCTCGCCCAGGATGAGGACGTTGATCGTCCCGGCGGCGGCACGTTCCGCCACGGCGTAAATCGCCTTCATCGAATTGTCGTGCTCCAGCGTCACCGCCGCCAGGTTGGCCTCCGTGTACGTGGGGCCATCCATCGCACCTTGAGCGGCTCGCTCGGTGGACTGCTGGGACCGGACATGAACGATGAGGACCGACGACCCGATGGCGATGGTTTCCCCGGATTGAACGGGCACGCGCTCGCCCCGCGCAATGGGCCGGTCTCGAACGCGCGTCCCGTTGATGCTGCCGAGATCCTCGACGAACAAGGTATCGCCGATGGTCAACCGGGCGTGTGACCGCGAGGCCTGCAGGTCGTCAATCCGCACGTCGGCCGATTCGGCGCGCCCGATGGTCACGGTGCCCACCGTCGGTAGGTTGTAGGTCTCGTACGACCCGTTTCCAATCACCAGCAGACGGACCCCGGGCCGGTCACCCCATACGACTGGATCGCCTGGAATCGTGGTCCGTTGTTTCACGCATGCCTTCGCAAGAGGAGATCGCGTAACCGCGATGATGCTAGGCCGCCAGGCGTCGTTCCCGCAAGCACCATTGCGCAACGTGCGCGCGGCTGCACAACCTGTGCAGCGCAACGCGGGCGGCAGCCAGGCCGCCGAGGTTCGCGGTCGCAGGCCATACGAGGCAGGCCCGATGGCTGCGGGCCTTTTCAGCCACGCGGCCGGCCCGTCCCTTGGAACGTGTCTTGCTGCTAGGCGGCCGGTCTGCACAAAAGAGGAGAATCGCGCATGACGGCATCCCACGCTCAATCGCATCTGGAACCGGAGAACGACTTCGACGAGGCCAGCGAATACCTGGACGAGCTTCGCAACGACCACCTGGGGCTGGTCGGGGGGTCTCCTGCCATGGTCGCGCTTCGCGACCTAATCCGGCGGGTCGCCCGGTCGGAGCGACCGATCCTCATCTCGGGGCCAGAGGGCGCCGGGAAGTCGCTGGTCGCGCTCGCGATCCAGCGCCTGGGCGCCGTGGGCGGAGCCTCCGGCCGACTGGTGTTCGCGAACTGCGCCGAGCTCGCCGAGAAGGAGCTGGAGGCGATGCTCTTTGGGGCCCCGGGGCGGCCCGCGGCGCTCTCGCCAGGGGACACCGTGGCGCTCGACGATGTGGACCGTCTTCCGCCGTCGATTCAGGCGAAGTTGGTGCGGGCGTTTCAGGTCGGGGCGTCGGCGGGTGGACAGGCCGCGGCCCGTGGGGGCGCGCCGCAGCCGCGAGCCTTGCCTCGTATTCTGGCGTTGACGAACCATTCTCTGTCCCGGGCCGTCCGCGAGAACACCTTCCGCGCGGACCTGCTGTACGAGCTGGCGGTCCTCACGGTGCCGGTGCCTGGTCTGGACGAGCACAGGAGCGACATTCCCGCCCTGGTCAATCACGTCCTCAGGCTCGGGCAGAGCTCGATCCGCTTCTCGTCCGATGCACTCGACTTCCTGGGTGCGCGCGGCTGGCCGGGCGGCGTGCGCGAGCTGCGCAGCGTGGTCGAGCGCGCGGTTTCGCTCTGCCGGGAGCCTAGTGTCAGCGCGGAGCTCCTTCGTCGGCTGGTGGCGCCGGAGCCCCTCGAGACCAATATCAATCACTCCCTTCAGGCGCTGGCGGAGCGGCTGCTCAGGCTGCCGGTCCGCAACAAGCTGGCGGCGGTGGAGGAAGCGCTGCTGGCGATGGCGATGGAGACGTGCTTTGGAAACAAGAGCGCGGCAGCTCGGATGCTGGGCTTACATCGCAAGGCCGTCGAGCGGAAGCTGGAAAAGTACGACGTCCGGTTCGCGCGGGCGCCCATGCGGGCGGGCGAAACCGCCATTGGAGAGATAGGGGCAACCGCCGCGCCCAGCGGCACGTTTCGGTCCTCGGCGACAGGTCACTTTCCAGGCTGACCGAAGCCCATGCGGTCCGCCGTTCCGGCGGTGGGCCCTGCGATGTGCTAGCGTTTGCGGGTTTCCGGAAGGAGGCCTCGCGATGAGATGGGAACAGCCTGAGCTCGTGGAAATCGGAATGAACGCGGAAATCGGCGGCTATCAGTCGGACTTCGACGGCACCGACGCCCCGGGACCGCGACGCCCCACCGGGGAATCCTCGGACGACAAAACCGGAACGCGCTCCGGTTCGTGATATCGAAAGCCACCCATCGGAACCCAGGGTCGCACGGGCGCCCCGTCGGTCACTGACGGGACGAAAAGCCGAGGTTGCGTTGAGGGTTCGCGTGCTCGGCTCCGCCGCTGGAGGGGGGGCTCCGCAGTGGAACTGTGGGTGCGCCAATTGCCAGGGACTTCGTAGCGGCGCGATCCGGGCGACCGCGCGCCGCCAGGAGTCCGTCGCGGTGAGCCCGTCGGGCGAGTCGTGGTTGGTGCTGAACGCGTCGCCCGAGATTCGGGCGCAGGTCGAGAGTTTCTCGGGGCTGTGGCCCAAGCGCCCGCGCCACTCCCCGATTGCCGGGATCGTGCTGACGAACGGCGACCTGGATCATGTGCTCGGATTGCTCTCGCTTCGCGAGTCCCATCCCCTCACGGTGTTTGCGACTGAGAGTGTGCGTCGGGGATTCACCGAGGGGAACGTGCTTTATCGAACGCTGCAACGCTTCGAGGGGCAGGTGACCTGGCGGGCCCTCCACCTGGGACAGGAGATCGAGGCGTTCGAGGAGCAGGGCGCACGCGTGACCCTGGTCCCGTTCGCGGTCCCCGGCAAGCGGCCCATCCATCTCGAGGGGCCTGGGGCGCCTGCGCCGAGCGACGAGGACAATATTGCCCTGGTCGTGACGGCCCGCAGGGGGCAGGACCGGCGGGCGCTGGGGTACGTGCCCGCGGCGGCCGCATGGACGTCCGAAATGGAGGAGCGGCTCTCCCCGCTCGACGCCGTGTTCTTCGACGGGACGTTCTGGTCCAGCGACGAGCTGGTCGCCGCCGGTCTGGGGACGAAGCGAGCGGAGGACATGGCGCACCTGCCGGTTGGGGGAGCGGGGGGCGGACTGTCGCACCTCGAGAAATTGCGGGCGCGCCGGCGCATCTTGATCCACATCAACAACACCAACCCGATCCTTCGCGAGGACTCGTCCGAGCGTGCGCAGGTCGCAGCGGCAGGGGTGGAGATCGCGCACGACGACATGGAGATCCTGCTTTGAGTGAGCGACCAGCGACCGGCACGAGCGCGTACTCCTACGGAGCCGACATCGCCGCGCCCTCGCTGTTGGCGCCCGATGCCTTCGTCGAGCGCCTGCGCAGCGAGGGGGCGTCCCGCTACCACGATCAGCATCCGTTCCACCTGGCGATGCACGAGGGCCGGCTGTCGCGCGCCGATCTACAGCGCTGGGTGCTGAATCGTTACTACTATCAAACGCGGATCCCCATCAAGGACGCGCTGATCCTCTCGAAGAGCGAGGACCCCGCGTTTCGGCGCGCCTGGATTCGAAGGATTCACGATCACGACGGCGTGGCGGAAGGCGAGGGCGGCCTCGCCGAGTGGCTTCGGTTGGCCGTGGCGGTCGGGCTGGACCCCGATGACGTGGAGAGCTGTCGCCTGGTGCATCCGGGCGTTCGCTTCGCTTGCGACACGTACGTCACGCTGGTCCGCGACAGCCGCCTGGTGGTCGCGGTCGCGTCGTCCCTGACGGAGTTCTTCGCGCCCGACCTGATGGCGCGCCGGATCGAGGCATGGGAGCGGCACTATCCGTTCGTCGACGCGGCGGGGCTGGCGTACTTCCGGGCCCGCGTGCCGCGGGCGCGCCGCGACTCGGAGGAGGCGGTGGCGTTCGTGGTGGCCGGGGCGCACACGCGCGAGGTGCAGGACGCGTGCGTGGCCGCGCTGGTGCGCAAGACCCAGATCCTGTGGCACCTGCTCGATTGTGTCGCCGCCGGGGCCGGCGGCGGCGGGCCGTGACCGGGATCCCGGGCGCGGGGCGTCCGCGCCTCGCCGCCGGGGTTCGGCTGCGCCTCGATCACCTGTCGGGAAAGCACCTCTTGCTCCGCCCCGAGCGGGGGTTCGAGCTGAAGGGGGCAGCCCTCGAGATCGTGCGATCGTTCGGGGGGACGCCCACCGTCGACGGCATCATCGACCACCTGGCTGCGTCGCATGCCGACGTCGCCCGCGCCCAGATCGCCGCCGACGTCCTCCGGTTGCTGGAGGAATTGCGGACGCGAGGGTTGATCGAGCTCGACGAGCCTGGCTGGAACCGCGGCGGCGACACGGGGTGGAGCGAGCCCACGCCCATCGACCGGCGGCCCCATTCCGCGACGAATGAGCCGCGACCCTACACCCTGGTCGCGGAGCTGACCTATCGCTGCCCGCTGCGCTGCGCGTATTGCTCCAACCCCATTCGCCTCGACACGCTGGGCCCCGAGCTGGACACGGCGACCTGGGCGCGCGTGTTCGAGGAGGCCGAGGCCCTCGGCGTCATGCAGGTCACGCTGACCGGCGGCGAGCCGCTCGTGCGCGCCGACCTCGAGGCGATCGTCGCGGCGGCACGCGCACGCGATCTCTACACGACGCTCATCACCAGCGGCGTCCCGCTCGATCGCGAGCGGCTCGCCGGTCTGCGCGCGCGCGGGCTCGATGGCCTCCAGCTGTCGATTCAGGACACGGACGGCGAGGCCGCCGCGCGCATCGCGGGAATAGACGCCATGGCCCAGAAGGCGGCCGTGGCGGGCTGGGCGCGCGCGCTCGGATTGCCGCTGACGTTGAACGTGGTCTTGCACCGCGCGAACCTGCCCCGCCTCGCGTCCTTCATCACCCTCGCCGAAGCTTGGGGAGCCGAGCGCCTGGAGCTGGCGCACGTGCAGTACCTCGGCTGGGCGCTGGCGAACCGGGCGGCGCTGCTGCCGACGGCCACCATGATCGCCGAGGCACGCGCCGAGGTGACGCGCGCGCGTGAACGCCTGGGGCGGCGGATGGAGATCCTCGCGGTGCTGCCGGACTACTTCGCCGACCAGCCGCGCGGCTGCATGGAGGGTTGGGGGCGCCGCTACGTGGTCGTGGCGCCCGACGGCCGCGCGCTGCCGTGCCACGCCGCGCACACGCTACCGGGGCTCAGCTTCGACTCCGTCACCACGCGCGCGCTCGCCGACATCTGGACCAACTCGGATGCCTTCAGGCGGTTTCGTGGCGAGGCCTGGATGCCAGAGCCGTGCCGAAGCTGCGAACGGCGCACGCTCGATTTCGGCGGTTGCCGCTGCCAGGCGTACCACCTGACGGGCGACGCAACCGCGACGGATCCCGCGTGCGCCCTCGCCCCGCGCCACGATCTCGTGGTGGCCGCGCGCGACGACGCCGAGGCCCGCGCCGCGTCTGACACGGGCGCGCGCACGCTTCAACTTCGCCGTCCTCCTGCCTCCGGCTGAGCCGCGCGTTCGTGGTCGTGGTGCCTCGGGCTCAGCGCAGGGCGTGGGTCATCAGCGGCAGCTTTCCGGCCGCCGGACCGCACTTCGAGATGGCCGCCAGATCATGCGCGACGAACATCATATTCAGATACTCCTTCTCGGGGAATGGTCTGGCGATGTTGAACCCACGCAGGCGGTCAATCTTGATCGATTGATTGGCCCGGTTGAAGTCGTCGATCGCGAGAAGCTCGCCGGCGAACCGGTGCGAGATGGGCAGATCGACATCGTCGAAGTAGATGAACGTCCGTCGCAACAGCTTGCGGCCGGGGAGGGTGAGCACCTGGAGCGCCTGCATCGTCGACGAGTAGAGATCCACGTCGACGGAGATGAAGCCAACAGGCGGTGCGGAGCCGGCGCGCACGAAGGCCGGCACCGTGTCGGCGACATTCCCCAGGATCAGCTCGGTACGCGCCGTCAGCCGTTCGCGCAGGCTGACCTCGTCCATCGGATAGTCCCCTGGCTGCCAGGCGTCGGGGTGATCGCGGTGGTCGCCGATGAAGGCTGGCAATCCGGCGGGTCCGTTGTCAAACCCAAACACCCGGATGGTCACCCCCGTCTCGCGCTCGACCGCCGCGCTCTCCTCTTGGAGCGATATGAGACCGTTGCCTCCGGCCACCCCGAACTCGATGACCGAGATCTCCTGGATTCCCTCCGCACGCGCCTGCTCCGCCGCGAGCAAGACCCCAGCCAGGTAGTTCGGTCGCGGGGAAAGATCCCATAACGAGCGGGTCGCCACCGACACCGGCAACGCGCCATACAACGCCTTCACCAGCAATCGAAACGGCGGCTCCTTGAGGATCTTCTTGAAATACCGGCCAGCCTGCATGTGCCACCTCGCGCTCTCGGTCTAGACCGTTCAACCAGTCGAAATCTAGACGAACGAGGCAAGTTCTCAAGGGGTGGGTCCGCCGTCTGCGACCATGGTGGCTCTTTAGGCTCGTGTGGTGCCTCCTACCTCGTGGACGCCCGCGCTGACCGCCTCAGGCCGGCTCGCCTTCGGCGTCGAGGACCACGGGCGCCGGCAAGCCCAGCGCCCGCAGCTCCGGCTCGATGGTGGCGCGGTCGCCGACCACGACGATGCCGAGCCGGTCGGGGTCGAGATAGCGGGCGGCCGCTTGCTTCATGTCGTCGGCGGTGGTGGCGGCGACCGCGGCGATGAACCGCGCCGGCTCGTCTGCGGGCAGCCCATAGAGCCCCATGTCCGCGAACGTGCCCGCCACGCCCGACGCCGTCGACAGCGCCTCGGCCGTGCGATCGAGCAGGGTGGCGCGGGCCTTCGTCATCTCGGCGTCGCCCACGTCATCGGTGCGCATGCGCCCGATCTCCTCGAGCGCGTCCGTTATGGCGGCGCCGGTCACCTGAGTGAACACGGAGGTGCGCACGGTGAACGACGACGGACGCCGGAACGCGCTGAACCCCGAGCTCGCGCCGTAGGTGTAGCCCTTCTTCTCGCGCAGCGTGAAGTTCAGGCGACTGGTGAACGTGCCGCCGAGGACGACGTTCAGCATCTGCACGGCAGGGCGATCGGGGGCGAGGCGCGACGAGCCCGGGCCCACCATCCGAAGGACGCTCTGGGGCGCCCCCGGTCGGTCGACCATCACGAGGCGTGGCAGCGACGGGAGGCGGGGCGTCGGCGCGGTGACGGGCAGCGGCGCGGGGCGCCATCTGGAGAACGCGCGTTCGAGCTCCTCCGCCAGCGTCGCCGGCTCGAAGTCCCCCGCCAGCGTGACGACGGCGTTGTTCGGGCGCCAGAACCTGTCGTGGAACGCGCGCACGTCATCCAGGGCCAGCGCGCCGATGGTGGCTTCCAGGCCGTCCACCGGACGCCCATAAGGATGGGTCGGCCCGTAGAGCGCCAGGGCGGTGATCAAGTCCGCGACCGACTCGGGCTGATCGCGCCGCTGCTGCAACGCCGTCAGGCGGTCGTGGTGCACCCGCTCCCAGTCCGCGACCTCGAAGCGCGGTCGCAGCACGATGTCGGTCGCGATCTCCAGCGCCTGCGAAAACTCCTCGCTCGGGACCTGGAGGTTCAACTGCGCGCCGTCGCGTCCCGCGCCGACCCAGAGGTCGGCGCCGAGCCGCTCCAGCGACTCGGCGATCTCCAGCGCCGTGCGAGGGCCCGCGCCCTCGTCCATCATCTCGGCGGTCAGCGACGCGAGGCCCGTCTGCCCGGGAGGATCTTGATCCGCGCCGGTGCGGATGACCAGGTTCAACGCCACGATCGGCGCTGCCCGTCGCCGAACCGCCACCACCTCCATGCCGTTCGATAGCACGAACGAGATGGGTTGGGGCATGACGAGCGCGGGGAACGGCCCCACGACCGGGCGGTGCGCCATGTACGGCGGCGAGGTCACGGGGACAGGCTGGGCCGCCCGCGCTTCACCGCCGCCGTCCGCCGCGCCGTCGCGCACCGGCCCGCTCACGGTGACTCTCCGCGCCGCGCGCGCGGTGGCCGCGCGCGCGCATCGGCCGCGTCGGCGCCTGCGCCCTCGTCGCCGTCCTCGCCATCCTCGCTGTCGGCCGCGGGCGCCGAGGGATCGGGCACGATGCTCAGGATCAGCCGCTTCGCCGAGGCCATCGCCGCGAACGCGTCGCGCACCGACCTCGTGGTCGTGCGGTGATAGCGATCGAGATCGGCGGCCATGCCGCCCGGATCCCCGAGCGCTTGCTCGTAGTGATTCAGCAGATCCGCACGCGTCTGAAGGCTGTCGAGGCCCTTGTAGTAGTCCGCGAGGTGCGAGTTGCGGGCGCGCTCCAGCTCCGCCTCGGTGGGACCGTCGGTGGCCAGCGCCTCCACGATCGTCCTCGCCGAGCTCTCCAGCGCCTCCAGCGCCTGCCCCGGCTTGGCCGTCATCCCGAGGCCAAACAGGCTGCCCAGCGCCTGCGAGCTCTGGTACGCCCACGCGTCCTGGGCGAGCCGCTGCTCGAAGACGAGGCCCTTGTACAGCCGACTCGATTTTCCTCCGCCGAGGATCTGCGCCGCCAGATCAAGGTCGGCATCGCCCGGGGCGAACATCGCGGGCGAATGCCACTCGAAGCGCAGGCGCGGCAGCTGAACGCGGTCGGCGATCGTCTCGCGACGATCCTCGCGGAGCGGCTCGACGGTGGCGGTCACCCGCGGCGGGGCGGGCCGCGCCGGCATCCAGCCGAAGTACTTCTCCACCAGCCGGCGCGTGGCCGCCGGCTCGAAGTCGCCGGCGATCACCAGGGACGCGTTCGAAGGCCGGTAGAAGCGATCGAAGAAGGCGCGCACGTCGGCCACCGTCGCCGCCACCAGATCCTCGTGCGAGCCGATGACCGGCCAGTTGTACGGGTGCGGCCGCGCGTACATGATCTCCGGGATCATCAGCTCGGCGTTGCCGTAAGGCCGGTTCTCGTACGACTGTCGGCGCTCGTTCTGGACCACCTTGCGCTGGCGCTCGAGCTCCTCCTCGGTGATGACGACGGGGAGCGTGGCCAGCCGATCGGCCTCGAGCCACAGGATTGTCTCCAGCAGATTGCTGGGCCCGATCTCGTAGTAGTTCGTGCGGTCGTTGCTGGTGGACCCGTTGTTGTGTCCACCCCAGTTCTCCATGATCGAATCGAACGACGGATAAGGGGCGTGCTCCGACCCCATGAACATCAGGTGCTCGAACAGGTGCGCGAAGCCGGTGCGCCCCGGCTGCTCGTCCTTCGAGCCGACGTGGTACCAGATGTCGACCGCCACCAGCGGGCTCTGGGCGTCACGGTGAAGGATCACCGTCAGCCCGTTGTCGAGCGTGAACTTCTCGAACGGGATGTGCAGCGTGGGCATGGGAGGGAGGCGGCGAACCTGAGCGGGTGGGATACAATACCGCAGAGCTCGCGGCCAACGAGATCGCGAAGGATATTTAGCATTGTCGGGCCATCGCCGAAACAAGGTCGGGCGTTTTATCGTCGCGGCGGCGACGTGGGTCGGGTCCGTCGTGGGGATCTCCGCGGTGGCCCGCGCGGACGGCGCATTCCCGGACGCGCAGTCCGTGTTGCTGCCCCGTGACCGTCCGAACGAGATTGTCCTGGCGACGAACTTCGGGTTGGTGTTCACCGAGGACGACGGCCTCAGCTGGACGTTCACGTGCGAGACGGACGCCCAGACGCAGGGCGGCTATCGCTACATCGTCGGGCCACCCTCGGCGGCTGGTCCCACCGGGGGTGTCTCCGGGGATCGTCTGTTCGCGGTGTCGGTGCCGCCACCCGGCGCGCCGGTCAGCCTGGACGACGGATGTAGCTGGACCCAGGCGGCGGGGGCGCTGACGGATCCGGGGAACCCCGTCCTGGCCTTCGACGTGTTTCCCGATCCCTCGGACGCTTCGCGGGTGTTTCTGCTCGGCGTTCCGCAGAGCCTCCCTGACGCGCCCGGCTCGGTCTACCGTTCCCTGGACGGAGGGCTGACCTACGCCGGTCCGCTGTTCACGCCGCCCGCCGGCGGAAGCCCGACGATGACCGGCGTCGAGGTCTCGGCGTCCGCGCCCGGTATCGTCTATGTCACCTGGTACGAGCGGGTCGGTGACCACCCGCACCTTTCCCGTTCGAACGACGGTGGCGGCACCTGGACGGACGTACCCGTGGAGGCGGCGCTGGGGCCGGGGAAGCCCTACCTCGCCGGGGTCGACCCCACGGATCCGCAAACCGTGGTGCTGCGCTTGCTGGGCGCGGACGGCGTCGCCAACCCGTTCGAAGGCCTCGCCCGGACGCGCGACGGCGGACTGACATGGACCGTGCCGCTCAGGCTTCCGGGCGGGTCGCTGGAGGGTTTCGTGCGGCGCCAAGATGGCACGCTGGTGGCGATAGGGACGATGAGCTCCGCCGATGGCCCGGTGCCGACTTCCTCTTTCTTCGAGTCGACGGACGACGGCGCGACCTTCTCGACGACCCCGCTCGCGTTTCACGGGAAGGGCCTCGCCGAGCGTGACGGCACGCTCTTCATGGCGACGGACAACTACAAGGATCTGGTCGCGCTCGTCAGCTCCGAGGACGGCGTCACCTGGAAGCCGCGCATGCGCTTCGATCAGATCTCCGCCATCAGGGCCTGCGTGTTCGCGACGTGCCAGAACGCGTGCGACCTGTTGGGTGGGTTGACCATCTTTCCGCCCCAGACCTGCGACGCCCCGACCGACGGAGGGGCCGGGGACGCGAGCCCCCGTGATGCTGGGGCCGACAAGCCGGGATCTGCGCCCGGCGGCTGTGGCTGTTCGGCCGGCGGCGCCAGCGTCCGGACCCCCGCTCAGGCGGCGGGGCTGGGGGCGCAGACTGGCGTTCTCGCGGTCGCATTCGGGGTGGCGCGGCGCCGTCGCCGCGGCCGCCGCGCTTGAAACTGCGCCGGTTTCGGGGCGGCTCCTAAAGCGGCGCGGCGGGCCTGCCGACACCTAGGGAGTGCTGGGTATTGATGCCAACAACGGTAGCGCCGGCGCCGAAGCGATCCTGTCGCCAGCGCTGAAGGCACGACTCGAGCGTTGCGCGACGCTGCCCACCTTGCCCGCGGTCGCCGTTCGCGTGCTCACGCTTTGCCAGAGCGAGGACATCGACCTGCGACAGATCGCGGACGCGATCTGCCAGGATCCAGCGCTCTCCGCGAAGGTGCTCCGCCTGGTCAACTCGCCGGCCTTCGGTCTCCGGCAAGAGGTGCGCACGGTGCCGCACGCCCTGGCGCTCCTCGGACTGAACGCCGTGCGGACCCTGGCGCTGTCCTTCTCGCTGGTCCGCGATCTGCGCAAGGGCCAGCAGTCGGGGTTGCAGGTCTACTGGAAGCGATCGATCGCCTCGGCCGTCGCCGCGCGCGAGCTGGCGCTGGCGCTGCGTTTTGCGGCGCCCGACGAGGCGTTCCTCGCGGCCCTGTTGCAGGACATCGGAATTCTGGCGCTGGGTCGCGTGGCGGGGCGCGAGTATGAAGGGATCGCGGCGCGCGCGGGTGACGATCACGACCGCCTCGCCGAGCTGGAGCGCGAGGTCTTCGGCGCTGATCACGCGGACGTAGGCGGCTGGATGGTCGAAACGTGGAACTTGCCGCGTCCTCTCTGCCAGGCGGTCGCCAACAGTCATAGACGTCAGCGTTCGCGCGATCGGCAGGCTCCGGACGACGTTCGCAAGTTGGAGGGAATCGTTCGCGTGTCGGGCCTCGTGGCCGACATCTGGGTGCGCAACGATCCGGGCGCCTGCGCGACGCTGGCGCGCGAGGTGGCGATTCCGCAGCTCGGGCTGGATCCCCTCTCGTTCGAGACGGTCCTGACGAAGACCGCCGCGGCAGTTCCGCACGTGGCCGCGCTCTTCGACCTGCAGCTCGGTACCGCGGACGAGATCACGGCGATCCTGGAGCAGGCCACCGAGACGCTCGTGATGGTTTCGTTTCGGGCCTCGCGTCAGATCGACTCGGCGCGCGAGGCGATCGACGACCTCCAGGCGAAGACCCGCGTCCTCGAGGAGGCCTCGCAGCGGGACAAGTTGACCGGGCTCTTCAACCGCGCCCGCCTCGATGCTTACCTGGCGGAGGAGTTCGCGACCGCGCAGCGCAACGGGAAGCCCCTCAGCGTCATCATGGCGGACGTGGACCACTTCAAGCTCGTCAACGACACCCACGGCCATCAAGCGGGGGATCGGGTCCTCGTCGGGGTGGCTCAGGCGCTCGGCGGCCGGCTGCGTCCACGCGATCTGGTCGCGCGCTACGGCGGCGAGGAGTTCGTCCTGATTCTTCCGGAAACGGACGCCGCGGGAGCGAAGGTCGTCGCCGAGCGGATTCGCCAGAAGATCGAGGGCTCCAGGCAGGAGGTTGGCGCCGCCTCGCCCCTCGCCGTCACCGTCTCCTTCGGATGCGCGACGTTGGGCGTCGCGCGGTTTCCTACCAGCACCGAGCTGCTGGCTGCCGCCGATCGGGCGCTTTACGCCGCCAAGCGCGCGGGGCGCAACCGGGTCGCGGCTGACGAGCCGTCCTCCGCCGTCAATCCTTTCGACGAATCGCCGGGCGCCTGGCGCACCGCCGGCTGACCGCCGACTCTGACGCCGTCGCCCGCGCGCCAGCGGCATCGCCCGCGCGGGAGGGGCCCGGTGGTCGCGCGGCTCGACACCTGCGGATCGGCGGTGTAGATTGCGCTCTTCTTTGTTCACGAATTGCAAGCGCGAGGCTGGGCCCATAGCTCAGCGGTCAGAGCTGGCGGCTCATAACCGCCTGGTCCCTGGTTCGAATCCAGGTGGGCCCACGAAAGAAGTGCCACCTGGAGCGTCGCGCGCGCAAAGAGCAGCACACGGAGGGCCCGAAGTTGCGCGATCAGCTTAAGCGACTGGAAGAACTGCAGCGACACGACGCCAAGATTCAGGAGCTCGAGAACTCACTGAAAGCGATTCCAACGAAGCTGGCCGCCACCCAGGCCGATCTCGCCCGCGTCGAGGCGATGCTGGAGACCGAGCGGGCCCAGCTTGCGGAGACCGAGCGTTACTACGCCACGCAGAAGGGGCAGCTTGAGGACGAGGAGGTGCAGGTGAGCGGCGCGAAGCACAAGCTCGCGCAGGCCAAGAACACCAAGGAGTACATGGCCGCGCAGCGTGAGACCGAGACACGCCGCGACGGGGTCGCCAACCGGGAGGCGGAGATCGCCAAGCTGGTCGACGCGATCCAGGCCAAGAAGAAGGTGCTGGAAGAGCGCGCCAACGGCGTGCAGACCATCCGCGAGTCCGTCGACAAGGACGTGGAGGTGGCGCGTGGCCGCGCCGTCGAGATCGAGGCGAAGATCGCCGAGCTGCGCGGCGAGCGCGACAAGGTCGCGAACGATGTCAAGCCGGACGTGCTCAAGCGCTACAGCGGCATCCGCATCCGCCGAGGGCTGGCTGTCGTCGGCGTGAAGAACGGCACCTGCCGCGGATGCAACATGAACATTCCGCCGCAGCTCTACATCGTGCTCCAGCGTGGCGTCACCATCGAGACGTGCCCGTCATGTCACCGGATCATCTATTGGGAAGACCTGATGAAAGACCCGGCCGTCGAGGCGACGCCCGTCTGACGGTTCCCGAGATTCCCGCACCCCGGCGCGCGCGGGCGGTTATACTGCCGCTCGCTTCTCGCTGGAGTTGGTGAGGTGTGTCGCGGCGGGGTCGCGAGATCTCGTCGAGGAAAGTCCGGGCTCCGAAGGGCAGGGTGCTGGCTAACGGCCAGTCGGGGTGACTCGAAGGAAAGTGCCACAGAAAACAGACCGCCTGAGGCCTCGGCCGAAGGCAAGGGTGAAACGGTGCGGTAAGAGCGCACCGCCCCCTCGGTGACGAGGGGGGCACGGCAAACCCCACTCGGAGCAAGACCAGTCCGGGATCGCGGGGGCAACCCCGCCGGCGTGGCCCGCGCCGATCCGATCTCGAGTCGGTCGCTAGAGCCGTTCGGCAACGGACGGCGCAGAGGAATGACACCCCCACGCGGCAACGCGCGGAACAGAACCCGGCTTACGGCCAACTCCAGCGAGGGGCCTTTGCAGTGGGCGTCCGGCTAAGTATCGACCCCTGAGTTCGTGTTTAGCGTTACTGAGAAGATCACGTATAATCAGCGACGTGAACGGTTCTTGCGCACTTTCCCCCGGGGCGCGAACGGCCGTCGGCGTCATGGCAATTTTCGCTTTTTCGCTTCTCGCGGCGAGCGGAGGCTGTGGCGCAGGCGGAAGTTACGAGCGGCTTTCCGGAAATGGGGGCGGTGATGTCGGCGCCGGCGGCGACGCGACGACGGGCTCTGGCGGCGAAACGCCCGGTTCCGGCGGCGCCGGTGGCAACGGCGCGGTCACCGGTACAGGAGGCGCCGCCACGGGAGGGGTCGTGGGCGCGGGCGGCCAGGCGAGTGGCGGAAGCGCCGGCGGGGGCGCGAGCGGGGTCGCCGGACATGGAGGCGCTGTCGCCGGCACGGGGACCGGCGGCAGCGCCGGCGCCCCGGTTGGAGCCGGAGGACAGATCGTGGCGAGCGGCGGCGCGACCGGAACTGGCGGCGTGGTGGCCACCGGCGGGGCTGGAGGTAGCGTGGTCGCCACAGGGGGAGCCGCGGGCGGCGGGGCCCCGGGCGGCGTCGGCACTGGCGGCGCCGCGGGCGGCGCGCCGGGTATGGGGGGCATGGCAGGCGGTCCCGCGCAACGAATTTTGAGCATCGACTTCGTCGGTGGCGTGGTCAGTAGCGCGGGCGGTGCCGGCGGCGCGACCATCACGCCGGTTCCGATGGCGGCCACCGAGGTGGCCGGCGTCAAGCCGGCGGCAAACTGGAACGCCGCCTCGGGAAGCGCGTCCGCGGCGCCGTTGACGCCGCTGCGACTGGCCGACGGCTCCTCGTTCGCAGCGAGCGTGACGTGGAGCCAGCAGGGCACCCCGAGCGTTTACGGGGTGGGATTTGCCGACGTGCCCGGCGACGTCCGCATGATGAACGGCTATCTGGATCCGGTGTCGACCACCGCGGTGGTGAATCCTGTGGTGACGGTGACGGTGAGCGGTCTCGGAAGTCTGACCGGCGGCTACGATGTCTACGTCTATTCCTTCGGCTCCATCAACAACACCGACACGCGCAGCCGCAAGCTCGCGATCGGCACGGCCAACTTCACCGTCTCGCAGAAGGGCCCCTCTCCCACCACGTTCTCGGGATACGTGCTGGGAACGTCCGGCAACTACGTCGTCTTCAAGCAAGTGACGGGCGCGTCCTTCACGCTGACGTCGACCGCCGTGGCGGGCTTGACCAAGCGCGCGCCCGTCAACGGCCTGCAGATCGTCTGGCCCTCGGCTCCCTAGTAGAGCGCTCCGGAAGTTCGTGCCCATCCCCAAGAATCCTTACGGGAGGGCCACGCCGAGCCACGGGCCCGCCGAGCGCAATCGCGCGGGCGTGAACCCCGAGCGAGCCGCGACGTTCGAGCCCGCGCGAAACTGGGGCAATCGTTCGATAGAACCGGCTTCAGCGCACGTAACCAGCTGCCCCGCGGCTTGCAGCTCAGCGCTCGAATCGCGGCAACCGCCGCTTGGCGGCGCTCGGCGGGCGCGTGGCTCGGCGTGGCACTCCCGCGGCGAGCTCTGGTCACTTACTTCCGGGGCGCTGTACTTAGACGAGGGCCGAGGTACCCCCCGGACCTCTCAACCGAACACATTCGCGCGTGCTAGCTTTGCCGCCGCCATGGCAATCGTCGCGTGTCCCGAGTGCAAAGGCCAGGTCTCCTCCGCGGCTGCGGCATGCCCCCACTGCGGTCATCCGATGGCGGCGACGGCGACCGGGATGGTGGGGCCGGCGCCCTCCCGTCCGGTGGTGGCGCGACCCGCCGCCGAGCAGGCCCTGTGGGAGGGCTCGCCTTCGGTCAAGGCCATGGCGATGAACATCACGACGACCGCGCTGTTCGCGATGGTGGTGTCGGCTGCGGTCTTCGCCAGTTACCGCCCGGCGCTTCGCTTCATCGCGGGAATCTCGACGGGCCTCGCGCAGATCGTGGCGGACGATGAGCCGGGGTTGCGGCTGGCGGCCGTCGTGTTCGTCATCTTCGTGGTGGGGGGACGGATCGCGCGCCTGCTGTGGCGCGTGGTCGCCCTGCGCAGCCAGCACTACCGCCTCACCAACCAACGCTTGCTGCTCGAACAGGGGGTCTTCTCCAAGACCATCACCGAGATCGATCTGCGCACCGTCGACGAGATCACGTTTCGCCAGAGCTTCTCGGAGCGGCTGCTGGGCGTCGGCGAGATCACCGTCATCTCGTCGGAGGCGGGAGGGCGGGGGAATCACGAGCGGGTGCGGCTGGCCGGAATCCTGGATCCGCGCAACGTCCGCGAGAGCCTTCGCACGGCGGCCTACGACGCGACGGGCAGCCAGGTCTTCATGCGCTCGACCTGACGTCGGAAAAAAATTGTCGATCGGGGCGGGTGTCCTTCGTCGCGATGGTAGACGCGTTGGCGCGTGCGAGCCTTGCTCGCCCGCGCCGTCCCGCGGGGGATCAAGAGGACCCTCAGGGTCCTTTTGTCAGTAGGACCAACCCGACCGAAACAAGGAGACCGCCATGAGATTCATCATCACCGCGCGCCCGGCTGACGAAAGCAAGGTGCCCGACGGGCATGCCCCTTTCGACGAAAAGCTCTTCACCGCCTACATGCGGTTCAACGAGGAGATGTACAAAGCGGGTGTGCTGGTTGCGTCCGAGGGCCTGAACCCGGGCGGCCAGGGCGCGCGCATCGAGGTCCGCAAAGGCAGGCGCTCCCTCGTCGACGGGCCCTTCGCCGAGTCCAAGGAGCTGGTCGGCGGCTTTTACATCGTCGATGTCAAGTCGCGCGACGAGGCCATCGAGTGGGCGCTGCGCTGCCCGAGCGGAATGGGCTTCGACGATGTGCTCGAGATTCGCCAGCTGACCGGCGAGGGCGATCTCCCGCCGGACATCCTCGCCCTCATCAAGGCGGCGGCCCCGACCTGGAGCGCGGCGTTCTCGCGGTCGCGCGCCCACTGACCCCCGCCGCTCGCCAGCGTCTCAGGCAGCGCTGGCGCGGCCGCGCTTCGCCCCCAGCATGGGGGCGAGGAACTGGCCAGTGAACGAGCGGGGCTCGCGCGCGACCTCTTCCGGCGTGCCGATCGCGACGATCTCACCGCCCTTGCTGCCGCCCTCGGGCCCGACGTCGATGATGTAGTCGGCGGTCTTGATGACGTCCAGGTTGTGCTCGATGACGAGGACCGTGTTGCCCGCTTCCGTCAAGCGGCCGAGGACCGCCAGCAGCCGGCGCACGTCCTCGAAGTGAAGGCCGGTCGTGGGCTCGTCGAGCAGGTACATCGTCTTTCCGGTGTCGCGCTTCGCGAGCTCCCGCGACAGCTTGATCCGCTGCGCCTCGCCGCCCGACAGGGTGGTGGCGCTCTGACCGAGCGAGATGTAGCCGAGGCCCACGTCGTCCAGGGTCCGCAGGATTCCGTTCAGCTGGCGGTGGTGCTCGAACAGCGCGAACGCGTCGGACACGCTGGTCTCCAGCACCTGGGCGATGTTCTTGCCCTTCCACTCGACGCGCAACGTCTGCTCGTTGTAGCGCCGCCCTTGGCACACCTCGCACGTCACGTAGACGTCGGGCAGGAAGTGCATCTCGACCTTGCGGACGCCGTCGCCTTCGCAGGCCTCGCAGCGGCCACCCTTCACGTTAAACGAGAACCGCCCCGGCTCGTAGCCGGACGCGCGCGCCTCGGGAGTCTGGGCGAAGATGTCGCGGATGTGATCGAACGCCTTGGTATAGGTGGCGGGGTTGGAGCGGGGCGTCCGACCGATGGGCTGCTGATCGATGTCGATCACCTTGTCGATCTGCTCCACGCCGCGGATGGCCGTGTGGGCGCCGACCTGGTCATAGCTGCCGAGCAGCTTGCGCCGCAGCGCCGGGTGCAGGATGCCGTTGATGAGCGACGACTTCCCGGCGCCCGACACGCCCGTCACCGCGACGAGCACGCCGAGGGGGATGTCGACGCTGACGTTGCGCAGGTTGTGCTCCCGCGCGCCCTCGATCTTGAGGAAGCCCGTGGGCCGCCGCCGCACCCCTGGGATCTCGATGCGCTCCACCCCGGCGAGGAACCGTCCGGTCAGCGAGGCCGGGTTCGCCTTGATCTCCGCCGGCGATCCCTCGGCCACCACCCGCCCGCCCAGTCGCCCCGCGCCCGGGCCGAAGTCGACGACGTGGTCGGCGGACTCGATCGTCTCGGCGTCATGCTCGACGACGATGACGCTGTTGCCGAGATCGCGCAGGCGGCGCAGCGTGGCGATCAGGCGCAGGTTGTCGCGCTGGTGCAGGCCGATGGACGGCTCGTCGAGCACGTACATCACGCCGGACAGCTCGGAGCCGAGCTGTGACGCCAGCCGGATCCGCTGGGCCTCGCCGCCCGACAGCGTGGCCGCCGCGCGATCGAGCGTCAGGTACTCGAGGCCCACGTCCAGCAGGAAGCCGAGGCGCGCGTTCACCTCCTTCAGGATCTCGCCGGCGATCTGCGCGCGCGCGCCCGTCAGGCCCAGCGACTGGAAGTGGGCGCTGGCCGAAGAGACGGTCATCGACGTCACGGCGACCAGCGTCTTGTCCGCCAGCAACACCGCCCTCGACTCGGGGCGCAGGCGGGCGCCGTTGCAGGCGCGGCACAGCTGTTCGCGAAAGTACTTTCCGTACCACTGGCGCGTCACCTCGGACGTCGACTCCTGCATGCGCTTCTTGACCGTGTTGACCACGCCCGCGAAGCGCATCGCCCACGATCCGCCGCCGTGCTTCCCCTGCCACTTCACCGCAACTCGGCGCTCGCCCGCGCCGTAGAGCAGCACCTCGCGCTGGCGCGGCGTCAGCGTCTTCCACGGCTTGTCGAGGGGGATGCCGAACTCGCGCGAGACCGCGGCGGCGACGTTCGCCGTCCACCCGCTGTCCTTACCGGGTCGATCGCCCCAGGGCTCGATGGCGCCTGCTTCGATGGAGAGCTCGGGGTTGGGGACGATCAGGTCCGCGTCGATCTCCATGCTGGACCCGAGGCCGTTGCAGTCGACGCACATGCCGAGCGGGCTGTTGAACGAGAACGATTGCGGCGAGAGCTCCGGCAAGCCGACCCCACACTTGGGGCACGCCCGCGCCTCGCTGTAGGCGCGCTCCTGCGCCTCGCCCTCGACGGCGACGACGATCGAGCCGCCGCCCGCCTTGACGGCGGTCTCCACCGAGTCGCTGATGCGGGCGCGCTCGGCTGGATCGATGGTCACGCGATCGATCACGATCTCGATGGTGTGCTTCTTCTTCTTGTCGAGCGCGGTCACGTCCTCGAGGCGCTGGACGAGCCCGTTGATGCGCACCCGGACGAAGCCGGCCTTGCGCGCCTCCTCGAACACCTCGCGGAACTCGCCCTTGCGGTTGTCGGCCTTGCGCGCCATCAGCACCGCCTTCGTCTTCGGCGGCAGCGTCATCAGCTCGGCCACGATCTCCGCCGCGGAGCGCGCGGTGACCGCCCCGCCGCACAGGTGGCAGCGCTGCTCGCCGGCGCGGGCGTAGAGCACGCGCAGGTAGTCGTAGATCTCGGTGACCGTGCCGACCGTCGAGCGGGGGTTCGACGACGCGGACTTCTGCTCGATGGCGATGGTCGGCGACAGGCCGCGGAGCTGCTCGTACTTGGGCTTCTCCATCTGCCCCAGGAACTGCCGCGCGTACGACGACAGGGACTCGACGTAGCGGCGCTGCCCCTCGGCGTAGAGGGTGTCGAACGCCAGCGACGACTTGCCCGAGCCCGACACGCCCGTGAACACCACCAGCTGGCGCTTCGGCACCTGCAGGTGGTCGATGTTCAGGTTGTGCTCGCGCGCCCCGCGGATGACGATGAAGTTCGGCTCGTCGCGGCTGTTGCGCGCGGCGCTCAGCGCCGCCGCGCTGTCCTTGTTGGTTCGACGCGTTCGATTCACGGCGGGGCAGTCTAGCAGCCCGCGGCGCAAGTGGAGCCGCGTCCCCTCGCTACCAGGGACGATGTTCAGTCGAGCGGCCCCGGACCTCGGACCTCCGCCGAGATCTCGGCGACGACGACGCGACGACTGCTTCGTCGGGTCAGGGCGCCTTGTAGCCGCGCCAGAGCCAGACGAGGCCGTCGGGCATCACCTGGTTTCGCGCGTTGTCGTCGCAGTGACCGGCTCCCAGCCCGAGGACGAAGTGGTGGTGGTTGCCCTTCGCGACCAGCGCCGCCGCGATGTTCGTGTTCGATATCACCCAGTTCGAGTGGCTGTCCGCGGTCGTGGTGTAGCCGTTGTCGTGCTGGCCCACCTCCTGGAACACCCGGAAGTCCGGACGAAGCGGCGCCGCCATGATCATGGCGGCGTACTCCCACGCGCCGAACGGGTGATCGGTTGTCTTCTGAATGGCCACGTACGAGCCCGAGAACGAGAACACGCGGTTGAAGTCCCCGAACCACGCGAGCCCCATGACCGCCGGTCCGCCCGAGCTGCAGCCGTACCCGCCGCGCCCGTTCGGGTCGCTGGTGAACTTGAAGTTCGGGTACTTGGCCTTCAGGGCAGCCTGCGCCAGCGCCATCGGGAGGACCTCCTGGGTCACGAACCGCCAGTAGCGATCGGAGACCGTGTCGTACTCGAGGCTGCGCTCGCTGTTCGGATGGACGTCCGGACCGTTCGTGATGCCGACTATCGTCAGCGGGGGAACGTGGTGATCGGGATTGGGATCGTCGGCCATGTTCTGCACGACCGTTTGCAGGCCGCCGTAGAAGCCGTCCGAGGACACCATGAACGGGGACTCGGTGCCGTCGACGTACTGCGAGGGAATCCAGACCTTGATCGAGCGGGTGAACGTCAGCGGCGGGTTGAAATCGGTCCCGTCGAAGATCTTGCTCTTATCCGAGCCCAAATCGAAGCTGAAGCTGAAGCCAGGCTGGGCGCCGGCCTTCAGCTTCAAGTCGGGGGATGGCGTGTAGGTTGGGCCGACCATGAAGTCGCCGTCGCCGACCGTGCCGGGGTCTATCGAGCCGCCGGCGCCTCCGGTCTGCGAGGCGCCACCGCCGCGGCCGCCACTCGCCGACGTTCCGCCGGTGCCAGCGGCCGAGCCGCCCGCTGCTGTGCCGCCGGTGGCAGTCGCGCCCGCCGTCCCCGTCTTTCCGCCGGTCTCGGCGGTCACCCCGCCGGTCGCCGGAGCCCCGCCGGTTCCGACGGTGCCTCCCGTGGAAGTCGTTCCGCCGCTACTGACCGCCCCGCCCGTGCCCACCTTGCCGCCGCTTCCCACGGTGCCGCCCGAGCCTTGGGTGCCGCCGCTGGCGCCGACGGATTGGCCCCCGGTCCCGTTGGTGTTGGGGTCCGAGGACGAGGACGATGCGCAAGCGCCCGTGGCGATGACCGTGCCGAGCAGCACGGTTCTAAATGAGCGGGAGTTAACCATGACCATCGTCTCCTTGCCTGGATGCGGCAGTGTTTGGATGCGGGGGCACCCAACAGATACTGGCAACAGATTAGCCAGCGCCGCGCTGTTTTCGCCCTTACGCGGTTTGCGCGGCTCGGTGATGCTATCGCCAATTTGCTCCCGGACAGTCGAAAAAGACGAGACCGCGCCGACCTGCTGCCGCAATGCATCGGGGGTTACATCTTCTTTGTAGGCGTTTGAAAAAAGATTGACCTCCCTGGACGCACGCTGGCACTGCGGGGGGCTGGAACCTCCAACGCGAGGAGCGAGGACGCCCCCCATGAAGATCCTTCGCCGTGAATCCGTCCTTCTGGGCGCCTGGATTGGGCTCACCTCAGTTCAGGCCTGCACCGGGACCGTGGGCACTACTGTCGCCGGATCGCCCGGGTCCGCGGCGACGGGCGGGACCGTCGCTGGAACCGGCGGCGGCGGCCCGGCCGCGACGGGCGGCAGTCGGGCAACGGGGGGCGCCGCGTCAGGTGGCGCAGTGGGGGCGGGCACGGGCGGGGCAGGGCCTAGCCCCGGCGCCGGCGCGGGCGGCGCGGGCGCCACGGTGGCCACCGATTGCAGCGCGGTGACGGTGCAAGCATCGCCGCTGCACGCCCGGTTGCTGTCGCCGACCCAGTACGACAACACCGTGCTGGACCTCTTCAAGGTCGGCGGAAACCCCGCCGAGGCGAACAACCTGGCGGGCGGCGAAACGGCGGCGCTCGACCGCACCGCCCTGGAATTTCGGGCCAACGCCGCCGCCGCTGTCGCCGCGCAGGCCTCCGCTAACCTGGCGGCGTGGTCGCCGTGCGTTCCGGCGAACGCGGCCGCACAGGCGGCCTGCGAACAGCAGCTCATCGACGAAATCGGCCAGCGCGGCTACCGCCGCCCCCTGTCGGCGGACGAGAGCGCCCAATTGAAGACGCTGTTCGACGCCGGCGTCGCGGCTGGCGGTGACTTCGCCACGGGCGTCGACTGGTTCATCACCGGCCTGCTGCAGACGCCTGCGTTTCAATATCAGCTGGTTCGCCCGGCGCCCGACGAGCAGCCGGGACAGGTCGTGCCCATCAGCGGCTACGAGATGGCCAGCCGTCTCTCCTACTACCTCTGGGACTCCATGCCCGACGACGCGCTCTTCACTGCGGCCTCGGCCGGGCTCGCCGATGTTGCCAGCATCGAGGCGCAGGTCTCGCGAATGACCAAGAACACGACGCTGCTCACCCGCGGGGTCAGCGCGTTCTACTCGAACTGGCTCAATACCCCTGCGTTCGCGGAGGGCCTCCTCAAGAACGACGCGAGCGGCAACCCCGATCCAGCGTTCACTCAGGATGTCGCGCTGTCGCTCGGGCAGTCGCTCTTGATGGGGGCGACGGCGCTCTACGGGTCGCCTTCACCCAACATCTCGTCGCTGTTCACCGGCGAGACGTACTACCTGAATGACACGCTGGTGAAGTACTACAAGCTGCCAGGGGCGGCGACGAGCGCGTTCGCGCCCGTCGCCATGCCGGGCCAGCACCGCAGCGGCTTGCTCACCCATCCGGGCTTTCTGGCGGTGAACGCCCGCCCGCAGGTCACGGCCCCCATCCTGCGCGGATTCTTCGTCACGTCGAACCTGCTGTGCATGGGGCTGACCGTGCCGGACAACCTCGTGATCCCGCCGCTGGCCGAGACCCCGCAAGCTGGCCTGACCACGCGCGAGCTCATCGAGCAGAGCCACGTCCAGTCGGCTTGCCAGGCGTGTCACAACACCATCGATCCGCCGGGGTTCGCGCTCGAGTGGTTCGACCAGGTGGGAAATCTGCGCTCGATGGACAACGGCAAGCCCGTGGACACCTCGGGGACCGTCATCAACGCGGGCGACCTGAATGGTCCGTTCGCGAACGGCGACGAATTCTTGAGCAAGGTCGCGCAGAGCAGCACCGTCAAGGCGTGCTTCGCCCAGCAGTTCCTGGAGCACGCGCTGTCGGGCGAGGTGTCGACGCCGGTCGCACCGAACGACCATTGCTCGGTGACCCGGGTGAGCACCGCGTTCGCGAGCTCGGGGGATCTGGTGGGGCTCGTGGGGCTGGTGGCGTCGAGCGACGCCTTTCGCTTCCGCACGTCAGAAGGAGCACCGCAATGAAGCTCTCGCTCGCCCATCGCTTGCACCGGCGCGACTTCGTCCAGTGGCTCGGCGGCGCCGCGCTGGCGCTTCCCACGCTCGAGCTGTTCGAGCTGCAGGCGAAGGCGCAGACCGCCGCGACGAAGACGGCCAAGTTCGCGGTCTTCATCTACACGAACGACGGGATGCACCCGCCGGCGTTCTTTCCGCCGACCGGTAGCCCGGATCCGACGGCCAGCGCCACGCTGTCACCGCTCACGCCGCACAAGGACCGCGTGATCCTGCTGGGGGCGCCGGTGGACTCCGTGACGAAGTTCCCCACCGCGAACACCGGCCTCACCTACAACATGCGGCCGGCCCAGCATCAGGCGAACATCTGTTTCACGGCGTCGAAGAAGACCTTCAAGATCACGGCGGGGCAGGCCACGGCGGACGGGGGGCCGAACATCGTCAACAAGAGCGACGGCCCCTCGATGGACTACGTGATCGCCCAGACCTACAAGCAGGATCCCCTGCTGCTGGCGATGCACCCGTGCGGGGGGGACACGCCGTCGGAGGTCACGTTCGACGAGTCCGGGAACCCGCAGACCCGGCTGTATCAGCCGGGCACCATCCTTTCTTCCGTGTTCGGGGCCATGGGGGGGCCGATGTCCATGCCCCAGAACGCCGTGGCGGCCGCCAAGCAGAACGCCCTGACCAATTTCTTGAATGGCGCGTTCGCGTCCCTCCGGCCCCAGCTGAGCGCCTATGACAGGCTGGTCGTGGATCAGCACCTGACCCAGCTGCGGGCCTACGAGACCATCGTCGCGGCGCGAATGAGCAGCGGGCAAGGCCCGATGGCGGGCTGCGCCGCTCCGTCGGCCGCGACCGTACCGGCCCCGGCGCAGGATGGCTCGGAGACGCTGGCGTTCTCCAATTTCATCATGCAGACGATCTCGATCGTCTTCAATTGCGGCCTGAAGAAGGTGGCCACGGTGAGCTTCGGCTATCCGGGCGGAGGCGGCGTCGGGGGGCTGCGCATGCCGTGGCTGACCTACAACAAGGCGTCGTTCGACGATCCGCTGCATTTCGTGTCGCACAACAACGGAGACACCGCGTTGATGGCGAAGTACGCGCTGATGAACCAGTGGATCATCAGCCAGATGGCGCTGCTGATGGATCTGCTCGCGGCCATTCCGACCGCCAGCGGAACGCTGCTCGACGACACGGTCATCTATCTCACGAACCGCCACGGCGACGGGAACGGGCATACGAACTATGCCTTGCCCGGGGTCATCGGTGGCGGGGCCGGCGGGTACTTCAAGACGGGGCAAAACGTGGTCCTCGCGAAAGCGACGAACCCGACCGACGTGCTCATCTCCATCGGCCGCGCGATGGGCGTGCAGGTGCCCACCTTCCCGCTGCCGACCTTCAACGGCGTGGCGTGTCCGAGCGCGAACGGTCCCTACGCGTCGAGCACCGAGCTGACCCAGATCAAGGCCTAGCAGCAAAGCCAAGCGAGAGGAGGCCGGAGGGTCCGAAGGCCGCGAACCATCCGCGCGGCGGCCGTAGGAACCGGTGGGCTCGGTTCCGGGTGTAACCTGGGAGCACCTGGAGCCATTTTGTTCCTCGCGAATTTTCACAGGCCTGGTTGGGCATGATGGGGCTGATCCTCCTGGTCGCCTTCCTCGCGACCCCGCCGCCAGGCGATGGGCTCGAGGTCGTCGGCGCCTCGGATTGCCCCAGCGCGGACGCCGTGCTGGCCCGCTATGCGGAACTGGCGCCCGCCACCCCGGCGGCGGGCCGGAGCGGGCCCGCGGGGCAGGCGCGCGTCTCGCTGGTGGGTGAGCTCCTCGAGGTGTCGCTGCGCCGCGGCGCCGGCACGCTCGTCGGCCAGAAGCTGGTGGCGGCCCCCACCCGATGTGACGATCGCGCCGACGTGGCCGCGGCCCTGCTCGTGGCTTGGTCAGCAGGTCGCGGCCCGGACGTCTCCCTGTCCGTTCCCTATCCCGAGGTCAGCCGGCCGCCCTCCGCCCCCGCGCCGGACAGCTCCGTGTCCCTCTCCCTGCCGGCCCCGGCGCCTCCCGCTTCATCGGATTGGCGCGCCACCTTGGCGCTGTCCTTCTCCGTCGTGGCGCCCCTGCAGAACGATCCGGTCGCCCCCGGCGTGACGCTCGAGGGCGCGTTCGGGAAGACCTGGCTCGAAGGTTTGGCGTCGGCCGGTGTTTCGAGCGAGCGGACCGTGTCGCTCGGGCCGGGCACCGCGAGCTGGCGCGCCGCCAGGCTCCGCCTCGGCGCCGCCGCGCGGCTCGTCGGGCGCGACGCCGGCTGGCAGCTGAAGCTGGCCGCGGGCGGGGGCGTGGCGTCGGTCGACGCCCACGGCAATGGCTTCGCGACGGCGCAGGACGCGGCCCGCGTCTCGGGCGAAGTATGGGGAGGACTGCGCCTCGGGCTTCCGATGTGGGGGCCGCTCCGCCTCGTCGCGGCCGCGCACGTCGCTGGCCGGCTCGAGCGCGAGTATCTCACCGCGGAAAATCCAGTCTCACTTCATGAGCTGCCGCGGATCGAGGTGGAGATGACGGTCGGGGCCTCGGTGCGGTTTCCGCCCCCGGGTCCCGGGGGTTCGTGAGCGGTTTCTCGGCAGCAATTGTAAGAAACGAAGCGGCAACGACAACAAGGACACGATGGGGCCCAGGCTCATGCGCGTGCAGGGACGGACGTCCGGCGAGGACGCGCCGGACGCCGTCGCCCTCGTGCGCGCCGCCGACGTGGACCCAGGGGCCCTCTACCGCAGGTACGTCGTCGATGTCACCCGCTGGGTCCGACGGTTCGGCGCCCACCCGGCCGACGTCGAGGATGTCGTTCACGACGTCTTCCTGGTCGCGCTCCGGAAGCGTCACGATTTCGATCCTCGGCGCGCGGCCTTCGGAACCTGGCTGTTCGGCGTCACCGCGAACGTGAGCAAGGCACGGCGCCGGCGTGATGCCTGGCGGGCCCGGTTTCGGGGTGCCTTTCCCTGGTGGAGCGATGAAACCACCGCGCGGGGCTCGGTCACCTTCGATTCGCCCGACGCGCTCACGTCGCCGGAGCAGTGCGAAACGGGCGCCATGTTGCAACGCCTGCTCGATCAGCTGGGCGACAAGTATCGGACGGCGATCGTGATGTTCGAGCTCGAGGGGCTGAGCTGCGAGGAGATCGCGGCGGCCGTCGGCTGCTCCGTCGAGAACGTCTATGTTCGGGTGCACCGCGCGCGCCGCCAGCTGGCCGCCGCGCTCGCGCGCCATCGCGCACAGGCGCGCGCCGAGGGCGACCCCACGGCCGGTGGAGGCGGCTCATGAGACCATCGCGGACGCTCCCACCCACGCGGCTCGGCACGACCGGCACGCGCGGCGAACCTGGCGCTGAGGGCTACGCGGATCTCGCCCGCCTCCTGGGCGCGGCTCCGACCACGCCGCCACTCGATGGGTTCGCGGTGGCCCGGGTGGAGCGGCGGCTGTACGAGTCGTTGGCCACCAGGAGCCTGCGCGGGCGCGCGCGGTGGGTGCCGGCCGTGACGGTGGCGGCGGCGCTGTTGTTCGGAGGCGGTCTGGTCGCGACGGGCGCGACCGTCGTCGCCCACCGTGGCTGGTCGTTGCGGCAGTTGCTCTCGGCGCTGTCATGGCCAGCGCAGCGGCCGACGACCGCTCCCCACGTGACGCCGAACGCCCGCGCCTCGGGCGTCGCCCGGGCGGCCCATCGTCCGCCGAATGAGCCGGGGCTGGGCCCGTCCGGCGCGGGACTGGCCGGCCCGCCGGAACAACCCCCGGCTTTCGAGACCGCGCCGGCGGTCCCGGCCCCGAAGCTCCCGGTCTCGCCCTCGTGGGCGCCGACGGCGGCCTCCGTCGCACCCCTGGCTGCGGGCACGCCTGACCGCCCGCGACCCCCGCGGCCGACGTCCCCGCAACCATCCGCCGTCTTGCCGTCGTCCTTGCCGTCGTCCTTGCCGTCGTTCTCGCATCTGCCTGTCAGCCCGTCCCATGGGGCCGCCGGCGGCGAGCTCGCGCGCTCCGAGGAGGTTCGCTTGTTCACGCGGGCGGTGGCCTCGTTGCGGCGCGAGGGCAGGGCCGCGGCCTCGATCGCCCTGTGCGACGAATACCTGCGACGGTTTCCGGACGGCGTCCTCGGCGACGAGGTGGAAGCCGTGCGCGCGGAAGCAGAGCTGCGCGCCGGCGACCATGGGGCGGCCCTCGCCGGACTCGGTCGCTTGACGTTGCGCGACGACGAGCGTGGCCTGGCGCTGCGCCTCGCACGCGCCGAGCTCCGCGCCGAGACGAGCTGCGCGGCGGCGCTGGCTGACTTCGATCGGGTCCTCGCCGCCGGCGGCACAGCGGCGCTCACCGAGCGCGCGCTGTATGGCCGCAGCGCTTGTCGTGCCCGCAGCGGGGACGAGCAAGGCGCCAAGGCCGACGCGCGCGCTTACCTGAAGCGCTTTCCGAACGGCCCGCGCGCCGTCGTGCTCCGCGACCGCGCTGGGTTGTGATGTCCGTTTGAATCCCGCGACTGCGGCTACGCAAGCAGGCGGTCCAGCTGCTTTTGCACCTGCGCCTCGTCCTCGGCCTGAGCCACCGAGAGCTCCTTCACGATCAGGCCCCGCGCCGTGTCCAGCATCCGGCGCTCGCCGAAGGACAGCGGCTTCAGGACCTTCAGGCGGTAAAGGTCGCGGAACACCTCCGCCACCTCGAACAGGGAGCCCGAGCGAATCTTCTCCATGAACCCGCGATATCGGCGGTTCCACGTCTGGCGGTCCAGGTGGACGTCACGGTCCTTCAAGATCTGGATGACCTCGCCAATCTCTTCCTTGCCAGCGATACGTCGGAGCCCGACCTGCTCCGACTTGTCGATTGGAACGAGAATCCGATTTTCGCTTTCGAGGACGCGCAGCACGTAAAAGCGCTGGATGTTTCCGAAAATCTCCTTTTGCTCGATGCCGAGCACTTCGGCGACGCCCTGGGACGGGTAAACGGCCTTGTCTCCGATGGCGAACTCAGCATGCACGAGCCACCTCCACAGTTCCCCGGATGTGCACGAACCCGCTGAAATCATTGCACATTTGCATTCCGATCACAGCGAACGGACACGGTACAAGGTCCGTCCCCTGGATGTCAAGAGCGATGTCCGCCGGGTGCCCGGCCCCGGGGGATCTTTGCTCGCCGGAATCGGGCGGCGTGGCGTACGGAAAATTGCCCGCCCAACCCACGCGGGTTTTGGGTTATTTTGCCGATGCCATGTCCTACGGTTTCAACGATCCGTTTTCGGCGGCGCCGCCCGCCATCCAGATTCGACGGGTGGGCGGATGGAAGCTGCTCGCGGGCATGATGCTCGCCGCAGCCGGCGTGGGATTCGCGGGATTCGTCTACGTCGGGCCCTACCGACAAGTCACCCGGGCCCTCGACGATCGCATCGCGGAGCTCGGCAAGCAGCGCGGCTCGACCGACGATCTGTCCTCGGAACGAGACCGGCTGAAGGCCCAGCTCGACAAGCGCGAGGCGACTGAACAGGACAAAGCAGCGGCCGAAACCAAGCGGCGCGATGGCCTGCAGGAGCTGGCCGGCGAGCTGAAGACCGCGCTCGTGGCCGTCGGCGCCAACGTCACCGTCGATGACCGACACGTCACGGTGGGCCTGAGCGTTCCCACCTTGTTCGAACAGCCCACCTCAGTGGCCATCTCCCCGCAGGGCGACGCCGCCTTGAAGGTGGTCGTGGCCGCGTTGAAGAAGACAGGCATGCGCGGCCGGGTGAAGGCCAAGCTCATCCAGGCGCCTCCGCCGCGCGAGCTCGCCCAGTTCAAGAACATCGGCGAGTTCGAGGTGCTGCGCGCCGCCCGCGTCATGCTGGTGCTGGCCGGCGGCGGCGTCACGGGCGATCACCTCGCCGTCGTCGGCGAAGCGCCCGCGCCGGCGCGCAAGGGACGGGTCGGGATTCCCGAGCGTCTGGACATCGAGATCGAGCCTGAGTGATCGCGGGTCCCACCTTGCGGGGCAGCGGCGTGGGGCGGCGGGGCGCGAAGCAGGGGCGTCTGTCGTGGATCAGGGTGGTGCTGGTGGTTGCGGCCCACGCGGCGGTGGCGGCCCCTTCGGGGCTCGTTCGCGCCTACGATTTCGTGCTGACCTCGCGCACGATCGGGCAGGGATATGTCGAGCGCCGCTACGGCGCGGGCGGCGCGTCCGAGCTGTTGACGCGGCGGCGGCTCACGCAGTACCTGAATCTGTCGGTGTTCGACATCGAGCCACATGGCTGGCGCGGTGCCGACGGTGACCGCAACCTGGTGTCGTTCGAGCTGGGGCTGCGGTTCGATGGTGACTTCGGCACCTATCTGACCCGTCGGCCGAGCGGGCCCGACAGCATCGGCGAGCTGGCGCAGAATCAGGTGGACGTGCTCTATGCCTACTTGCTCGCGCGCGACGTGGGCGGGCACGTGGATGTGCAGCTCGGCCGCCAGCTGCACTACGATCTCGTGGACTTCTATTCATTCGACGGCGCGGATGTGTGGCTCCACCCGGGGCGGTTCGTCTCGGCGCAGGTCTTCGCCGGGACGGAGGTGCGTGGGGATCTGCCGCTGTCGGCTCCCCTCTACGAGCTGGATGGCACCAGCGCCGGGTCGCGCGATCCCGCGACGCGCCCCGAACAGAGCAGCGCTTGGCGTCCCATGGTCGGCGCCGCGCTGGCGCTCGATCGCGCCTCGCCCGTCAACCTTCGCGTGGCGTACCGCCGCGCGTTCTCGGCGACCGTGGATCCACGCCTCGGCGATCCCAGCTCGGGCGTGAACCACGAGAGCGTGGCGATGACGGCGGACGCGCGCTGGCGCGATCGGGTGTTCGTGGCGGCGGGGGCTCGCTACAACCTGCTGGTCGCGGCGTGGGACGACCAGCAGGTGGCGGTGCGGTGGCGCATCGGGGCGCGGCATCTTCTGTCGGCGGAGTACAACTTCCTCGCGCCCACGTTCGACGGTGACTCGATCTGGAACGTCTTCGCCGCGGGCGCCTATCGCGACTTCCGGCTCTCTCACGACGTCGAGCTGTCGACCGCGTGGCGGGCGCACCTGCGCGGGTTCGTTCGCCAGTTCGTCGATCCCCCCGGCACGCCCGCCGCGCTCTCCGACGCGGCGCCCGGTGGCCATGCCGCCTACGGAGGAAACGCCGGCGTCGACCTGCACACGAGGCGCGGGCGCGCGCGCGTCGATGGGTACGCAGAGGGCGGCGCGGGCGGCTGGAAGGTCGGCGGCGACCTGTCCGTGCACTGGAACCTGCGCCCGAACCTCCTCGACGTCGAGGGTCGCCTCACGGCGACCGCCTGGCGTTCGGACGACGTCCCCCAGCCCCGGGACGCGGTGATGGTGGGCGGAGGGCTTGGTTGCGTGTATCACCTCGGGCGCAAGATGCGGCTGCATTTTCTCGGGGAGGACAACTCCGGAACGTACTACCGCGCGCAGGTTCGTGGGCTGGCGGTGCTCGAAATGGACGTGACCTTGTGACGGTGCGGAGGACACGCATGCTCGTGGCCGCCGGGGTCGCGGCGGTGTTCGCGCTGACGGCCGCGCCCGGGCTGCGGCGAAGTCGCGCGTCGGACGCAGGCGCGGCGGCGGCCGCGCCTGCGATCCCGGGGAACCTCCCGACGCCGGCCTTTCCCGAGGAGACATGGGCGCGGCCCGGTGGCGCGGCGGCGGGTGCCGTCGGAGAGCCTTCCCCTGCGGTCTACCCTCCGCCCACTTTGCCGCTCGCGTTCGATCACGCACGCCACGCGGCGCGCCGCATACCGTGCGGACGCTGTCACGCCGCAGCCTCCACGTCGCTGAGCGCGAAGGACAATCTTCTGCCCGGCGAGGACAGCTGCCGGCCTTGTCACGCGATCGATCGCGACGCGCCGAACAAGCTGGCGGAGCCAGGGAAACCGGCGGCCCGGTGCGATGCCTGTCACCCCGGCTTCTCGCCGCCGCCCGGGGAGGTGGGACGGTTCCTCGCGCCCCCGCGCGTCGCGATTCCCAGCGCGGCGCTGAAGTTCAACCACAAGCTCCACGCCGATCGCGGGATGGCCTGCGCGCTTTGCCACGCGGGTGTGGAGACCGTGGCGCTGGCCAGCACGGCGCAGCTCCCGAAGATGGCCTTGTGCCTAGGCTGTCACGACGGCCGCCAGGCCACGGCACGCTGCACGGCTTGCCACGTGACGCTGCCCGACGGGCGCCTGCGCACGGCGTTTCCGACCGGTACGCTGGCACCGAGCGGCGGGCTGCGCGGCACGGACGCACACACGGTCAGCTTCCGCACCGACCACAAGCTGGCGGGGCGCGACGAGCGGTACTGTGCAACCTGTCACAAGCAAAGTGAGTGCACCGACTGCCACGGGGCGGGGGTGGTCCGTCCGGCGGACTTCCACCCGGGCGACTACGTCTCGCTGCACGCGGTGGACGCGAAGCGGAACTCACCGAACTGTTCCTCGTGCCATCGCAACCAAACGTTCTGTCTCGGCTGCCACCAGCGCCTGGGGGTCGCCGCCGATGCCGAAGGGGGGCTGCCCGGCCGCCAGGCGAACAACCCGTTTGGCACCGGCACGGGGGTGAAGCGCTTCCACCCGCCCGGTTGGGTGCGAGACGAATCGGGAATGGTGCTGACGAATCCGACCCCCGCCAGCCACGGCTTTCAGGCGCGGCGCAACATCCGGACGTGCGTGTCGTGCCATCGCGAGGAGAGCTGCCTTGGCTGCCACTCGGCCGATCCGACGCGGTCCATGGGTGCGAACCCGCACTGGCCGGGGTTCGGGACCTCCGCGGCGTGCCGGGCGATGGCGACGCGCAACGCGCGGGCGTGCCTGAAGTGCCACGCGCCCGGGGCTCCCGAGCTGTCGTGCAACTGAGCCGCGGGCGGCGCGCGGCGCCCGGCGGTACGATGGGTCGATGTTCGAGTCCGCCGAGGTCGGTCACGCCGTCGACAAGAAGACGTTTCACAGAGCAGAGGAGACGCTCCGGGCGCGCCTGCTCGACGCGCAGAGACATCTGCGCGTACAGGGCCGGTTCCCGGTGTTGCTACTCATCTCGGGCGTGGACGGCGCTGGCAAGAGCGAGACCCTGGCGCAGCTCTACGAGTGGATGGACGCGCGCTATCTCAGCACCATAGCCTTCGTCTCGCCCACGGACGAGGAGCGCGAGCGGCCGTACATGTGGCGTTACTGGCGTGCCTTGCCACCGCGCGGACGAACCGGGGCCTTCGCGGGCTCGTGGTACTCGACGCCGATCGCCCAGCGCATCGCCGGAGACATGTCGCGCGTCCAGCTCGACAAACGGCTCGACGAGATCAACCGCTTCGAGGCGATGCTGGTGAACGAGGGGGCGCTGCTGCTGAAGTTCTGGTTGCACCTCACGCGCTCGGGCCAGAAGCGGCGGCTGCGCCAGCTCGAATCCGACCCACGCACCGCGTGGCGCGTGACCAAGGAGTCCTGGGCGCGGACCCGGACCTACGACGCGCTCCAGGATGTCGCCGGCCACGTGCTGCGCCTCAGCAACACCGCGTGGGCGCCGTGGAGCATCGTCGACGGCACCGACGACCACTACCGGCACCTGCGCGTCGGCAAGGAGCTGCTCGCGGCGCTCGAGAAGCGCCTCGCGGAGAAGGTGGCCAAGAAGCGCGTCTTCGCGCCGCCCGTCAACCGGCCCGCCGACGACCGCAACGTGCTGACGGCGCTCGACCTCGGCAAGAAGCTGCCGGAGAAGAAGTACGAGCTGCAGCTCGCGAAGTGGCAGGGCCGACTGGCGGAGCTCGCGCGCCACAAGGCCTTCGCGGGCCGCTCCCTCGTGCTCGTGTTCGAGGGCATGGACGCCGCGGGCAAGGGCGGCGCGATCCGCCGGCTCACCGCCGCGCTCGATCCACGGCAGTTCCAGGTGGTGCCTATCGCCGGCCCCAGCGAGGAGGAGCGCGCCCAGCCGTACCTCTGGCGGTTCTGGCGCCACCTGCCGCGCAAGCGGCACGTCACGATCTTCGATCGGTCGTGGTACGGGCGCGTGCTGGTCGAGCGCATCGAAGGGTATTGCAGCGAGGCGGACTGGCTGCGCGCCTACGCCGAGATCAACGACTTCGAGCACGAGCTCGTGAGCGCCGGCATCATCGTGCTGAAGTTCTGGTTGCAGATCGACCAGCAGGAGCAGCTCCGCCGGTTCAAGGGCCGCGAGAAGGTCGAGCACAAGCGCTTCAAGCTGACCCCGGACGACTGGCGCAACCGCGACAAGTGGACGGACTACCAGAGCGCCGCCGTCGACATGATCGATCGGACCAGCACCGGCAACGCCCCGTGGATCGTCGTACCCGCGAACGACAAGAACTTCGCACGCGTGCAGGTCGCCCGCGACGTGGTCAAGTACGTCGAGGCGGCGCTCGGGCGGTGACGGAGGCCGAGTGGGCGTCGGCTACTGGTTCGCGAACGTCGCGGCCACCATCTTGGCGATCGCCATGTCTCCCGCGGCCGTGAGGTGCGGCCCGGTGCCCATGAAGTCCGAGCAGGCCGCCGCCTCATACTTGGGCGCGACCTTGATCAGGTCCGGGGCGCCGGACGCCACGTCCGCGAGCGCCTGATCGACGTAAGGGGGGATGAGCGTGTTCTCGGCGACCACGGTGGTGTTCCCGCACGACTTGTTGCCCGGCCCACGAATGATCGTCATGAGCACGATCTGCTTCACGTTGGGGTATCTGGCCTTGATGTTGTCGACGTCCTTCTGGACGTTGGTCTCCCAATCGGCCAGCGTGACGAGGGTCCAGCTGAGCGCGACGAGAACGACGCGGTCGGGGCTATTGGAGCTCTGCGTGCACGGTGACGTGGGGGCGATCCCCCAGAAGGCGCTGTTCGCGTTCGCCCACTCGTCGATGTACGCGTGATCCATCCACTTGAGCTGCCAACGGGCATCGTCGATCCCCGGCGCCTTTTCGAAACCGGCCGTGTACCATTGATCGGTCAGCATCAGGCCCATCACCTCGCTGCACGCGAACGTCTGCGACCCGCCCGCGCCGCCCGCGCTCGAGCCGCCCGCCGAGCCCCCGGCGGAGCCGCCCGCGGACGCGTCCGGTTCGCCAGCGCCCGAATCGGCGTTCGTGCCACCGGTGCCGGATCCTGAGTGCCCACCACCGGCTGATGCCGCTTGCCCACCGGTTCCACTGGTCCCGGCCCCGGGTCGACCCGCGGTGCCAGAGCCCCCACTACCCGGCGTTTGACCACCTGCCGCCGAGCCCCCGGTCGCTTGATTCTGGCCGCCGTCTCCGGCGCCGCCAGAGCCAGCGGCTGGCTGCCCGCCGCTGCCCGTCCCTCCGGAACCGGACGTGGCCGATCCTCCGCTGCCCGACACGCCCGTCGTCGTTGGGCCGTGTGCGGCGCCGGAGCTACAGGCGCCAGCCAGGACGGTCGCCAACAGCAGAAGCCCTAGCCCCAACACAGGCAGACCGGGATGTCGACGCCGGAACCGCTCGGTCAGGAGGCAGGAGGAGACGGGGCCAACCGCGATCGAGATGCGCATGGATCAGCAGATTGTACGCCCAACGCCCGCCCGGTGGCTCGAGCCCGAGCAGCCGCCGGTGTCTTGACGTTGCATACGAATCACATCATGTTGTATGCATGCGTACCACCCTGGATCTGGACGACACGCTGCTCCGCGACGCGACCAGCGCGATCGCATAGGTCGCTCTATCTCTCTTGCGCGCAGGAGGGATCGGCGAGTTGCTGGGTGGTGAGATCGCGCAGCACCTGTACGAGCGCGGCGACTCCGGCGGGCGTGGGGTTGCAGGTCGCGGACGGCGTAGCGCACGCGATTCCGACCGAGAAGCCCTGGCCACCTGGCAGGCCAAAGCCGAAGCTCGGTCCGTCAGCGACGCCGAGGGAGCCATACACGGGCGATGGGGTGCGAATGAGCGCCGCCTGCACGTCGGGATTCGCGATCGCCGCCTCGACGTCGGCGACGTCCACCTTGCTCGGGGTCCCGCAGGCCGGGAGCGCCGGTGAACACGAGATCGTCCCCGCGTCCGCGTAGAACGAAGTGACCTCGTAGAGAAACGTGTTGGGCGGCGAGAGCGTCGCGTGCTTCGCGACGGGCACGAAGCCGCCGCCGTCCGAGAACTTGTACGTCGTCGAGAACGCACAAACCGGTGCGTTGCCACCGGCTCCCCCGGTCCCGGGTGCGCCGGCGTTGCCGCCGCCACCACCAGCACCGGCTCCTCCTTTTCCGGCCCCGCCGCTCGAGCCCGCGTTGCCCCCGCCGCCGCCAGTGCCGGCTCCTCCGTTCCCGGCCCCGCCGCTGATCCCCGCGTGGCCGCCGCCGCCGCCGATCCCGCCGCCCCCACTGCCATTGCTACCTCCGCCGCCAGCGCCGCCGCGGGCGCCCGTGCCCCCCTGGCCACCGGTGGCGCCACCGGCGGCCCCGCCGCGGGGCGCGTCGGAGCCGCCGTCCACGGGTGATGAACCGCCGGAGCTGCACGCGGAGATCGCGACCGTCGCGAGGGAAAGCGCGAGCCAATTCTGTCGACGACGCTTGAACGAAGCTTGGTTCATGGAGAGCATTTGGAGCGCGACGTTATCACGATGTCCGGCCGCCCCTCGCTGGAGACGGGCCGCATCCGGACGGCGGCCGGCACGGCAAACCCTGGTTGTCAGGCGTCCCAGGACGCATGTACGCTGCGTTCGCATGAGACGCCCCCTCGCTCTTCACCTGTTGGTCTTGTTCGTGCTCGCCGCGTGGCAGGGGGCGCCGCCCCGCGCCAGGCCGGCAACCCCGGCCGCCGCGCCGTCCGAGCGCCCGCCCTACCGGGATCCGGCCCTCCCGGTAGCGGCGCGCGTGGCCGATCTCCTCGCGCGCATGACGCCCGCCGAGAAGGTGGCGCAGCTCATCTCCGTGAACTGGGAGCACACGCACCTCGACGACCCCAAGACCCACGCGCTGTCGCGGGACGCGGCCAAGACGCTGATTCCGAACGGCATCGGCGAGATCACACGACCGAGCGATCGTCACGACGTGCGCGGGGCGGTCGAGTTCGCGAACGCCATCCAGAAGTTCCTGGTGGAGCAGACCCGACTCGGTATTCCGGCGTTGCTGCACGAGGAGGCCTTGCACGGCTTCGTCGCGCCCGAGGGCACGAGCTTCCCGCAGGCCATCGCGCTCGCGGCCACCTTCGACCCCGACCTGGTCGAGAACATCTTCACCGTGGCGGCCCGCCAGTCGCGCGCGCGCGGCGTGCAACACGTTCTCGCTCCCGTCCTCGACGTGGCGCGCGATCCGCGCTGGGGCCGTATCGAGGAGACGTACGGCGAGGACACCTACCTGGTCACCCGCATGGGCGTCGCCGCCGTCCGGGGATTTCAGGGACGGCGCGCGCCGAACGCCCCCATCGACGGCGAACACGTGCTCGCGACGGCGAAGCACTTCACCGCGCACGGAACCCCCGAGGGGGGACGGAACACCGGTCCCGGGAACGTCTCGTCGCGCGTGCTGCGCGAGGTGTTCCTGCCGCCGTTCGAGGCCGCCGTGCGCGAGGCCAACGTCGAGACTGTGATGGCGAGCTACAACGAGCTCGACGGCGTGCCGTCGCACGCGAACCGCTGGCTGCTGCGCGACGTCCTGCGCGGCGAGTGGAGCTTCCCGGGGCTGGTGGTGTCGGACTACTTCGGCGTGGCGGAGCTCGAGCGAAAGCATCATGTCGTGGCGAATCTGCCCGACGCCGGACGGAGGGCGCTCGACGCGGGCGTCGATCTCGAGCTCCCCGAGGCGGAAGGGTACAAGCAGCTCGTGGACGACCTGCGGACGGGGAAGGTGGCACGCGAGGTCGTCGATCAGGCGGTGGCGCGCATGTTGCGCGCGAAGTTCTTGCTGGGACTGTTCGAGCACCCGTACGTCGACGCGGCGGCCCCGCAGACGGAGCGTCCCGCTGATCGGGCGCTCGCCTTGCGTGCGGCCCGCGAGGCCATCGTGCTGTTGAAGAACGACGGCGGCCTGCTGCCGCTCGACCCCGCGCGTATCAAGACGCTCGCGGTGCTCGGACCCAACGCCGCCGTCTGCCGTCTCGGGGGGTACAGCGGCGGGCCCGCGCGGCCCGTCAGCGTGGTGGACGGACTCAAGGCCAAGCTGGGCGATCGGGTCAAGGTGGTCACGGCGCCGGGGTGCGGGCTGACGACCGGCAACCGCGGCTGGATCGACGACAAGGTGGAGCTGTCCGATCCTGCGGACGATGCCAGGCTGGTCGACGAGGCCGCGAAGCTGGCGGCGTCTGCGGACGTCAACGTGCTGGTCCTGGGACAGAACGAGCAGCTGTCGCGCGAGGGATGGGCGGACAATCACCGGGGCGATCGCATGAGCCTCGACCTGGTCGGACGGCAGATGGATCTGGCGCGCGCGGTGCTCGCCGCAGGGCGTCCCACGATCCTGGTGCTGATCCACGGTAGCCCGCTGACCATCCCCGAGCTGACGCGCGCGGTGCCCGCGATCGTCGATGGCCTCTACCTGGGGGAGGAGACCGGGACCGCCGTGGCCGACGTGCTGTTCGGCGACGTCAGCCCCGCCGGGCGGCTGCCGGTCAGCGTCCCGCGGTCGGTGGGGACGCTGCCCGCCTACTACAACTACAAGCCGTCGGCGCGGCGCCTGTATTTATCCGAGGAGCCGGGACCCGCCTGGCCGTTCGGGTTCGGGCTGTCCTACACGACGTTTCGATACGATCACCTGACGGTGAAGCCCGAGCGCATCGCGCCGAACGGCCATGCCACGGTTACGGTCAGCGTGACGAACACGGGCAAGCGCGCGTCCGACGAGGTGGTCCAGCTCTACGTTCACGATGTCGTCAGCTCGATCACGCGGCCGGTCGAGGAGCTGAAGGGGTTCCGGCGAATCCACCTCGCCCCCGGCGAGACGAAGCGCGTCGACCTGCCCGTCGGCCCGGAAGAGCTCGCGTTCTACGACGGGAGCATGAAGCGCGTCGTCGAGCCCGGCCGGTTCGAGCTGATGGTGGGCGGCAGCTCGGCCGCGGCCGAGCTGCGCAAGGTGAACCTGGACGTCGTGTCGCCGTAGTGCGGATTCGCCGCTCGCGGCAGGGGCTTTCCCCTGGTGAAGGCATGGATCACTTGGTTAACGCCGTTTCTGATTCACCTCGCCCCGCTCGCGGGGAGAGCAACTGTGTCAAGCGCGTTCGCACAGGAGAATTCCTTCCCCCTCTCCATGCGGTAGCATGGAGAGGGTCGGGGAGAGGTCCGGC